>Ga0310834_100429_pt1 | contig 48350 bp, 44 predicted proteins | sample SM_ome_2_FD_201314 | JGI IMG/M metagenome (GOLD analysis project Ga0310834, IMG submission 201314) | Sorghum-adapted microbial communities enriched on stacked mutant (SM) sorghum from Joint BioEnergy Institute, Emeryville, California... ...
GACCAGGGTGTCCAGGTAGGGCACGTGCAGGTCAGTCATGGCAGCCTCCGGCCCACCGTTGCCGGGCGGCCTGCCGGGTGACGCCGATGCGGGCGGCGATTTCGGTCCACGAGTAGCCGTGCCGCCGTAGCCCGGCCACGGCCACGGCCAGGGCGTGGTCGAGCTCCTCGCTGAGCCGGAGTAGGCCGGGGAGTGCTTCGACGTCGCCGCCGGCGATGCGGCGTCCGTGGGCGCGGATAGCGCGGCGGATGAAGGCGGCGTAGTCGTCGTTCTCGACGACGCGGGTTCGCCGTTTTACCGACAACCGGGCCTTGTCACTGGTGTGGCTCATGGGGTGCCTGCCCGGTGCTGGTTGTCCCAGCCGGTGGCGGCCAGGCGCAGCTGGCGGATGACGTGCTGCGCGGTCTGGTTCGGGGTGTCGTTCCAGGTGGTGACGGTGTCGTGGGCGGCGCCGTGCTGGTCGGCGTAGGCGAGGCCGGCCGGGTCGGCGATGGTGGGGGTGATGCCGGTGTTGGTCAGGTGGTCGGCGAGCACGCCGATCGCGTTGCGGGCTACCGGCAGGTGCGGGTGGTCGGCGGCCTCGCCGGATGTGGTGGGGTGGCCGATCGCGGCGGCGTAGATGGCGCCGATGGCGCAGGCCGGCGGGAACGGCATCCCGCTGTTGGGGGTGTAGAGGTCGTGCTGGTGCCAGCCGTGCGACTGCAGGTAGGAGGCGGCGCCGCGTAGCACGTCGGCCGGGGTCGGGTCGGTGTCGGGCCGGCACGGGCCGGCCGGGTCGACAACGGGCGGATTGTGGGTAGGGTTCATGGATGCCACGTCCTCTCTCAGGGGTAGTGGTGGGGTCGGCAGCACCGGTGTGCTTGGCGGCATGGGCCGGTGCTGCCGGCCGTCTGTCTGATGTGGTTAGTGCCAGTGCTGGACGATGGTGGTGCACCGGCGGCCGGCGAGCAGGCCGGCCACGGCGATGATGAGTGGGATGGCGAGTATGCCGGCGCCGAGGGCGGTGATGGCCTGCCAGGCGAACCAGGCCAGCAGACAGGTGCCGGCGAGGATGGCCACGCCAAGTAGGGCGAAGAGCCGGAGCAGGAGCCGGCGGACCTTGCGGTCGTGTTCGGCCAGTTCGGCCTGCCGGGCGGCCCAGCGGGCGTAGAGGATGCGGTCCTGGTGGCGGCGGGCGGCCGCCTGCGCCGCCGGGTAGTACCACAACTGCTGCTGCTGCGGTCCGACGGCGGTGGGGTCGATGTGGTCGATGAGGTGCGGCCGGTGGGCCGGGATGTGGTTGGCCATGACAGGCTCCTTTCCGGGGGTTAGGCGGCGGCCCGGGTGGGGCCGTCGTCGTTGTCGGCGAGGGGGGTGGGGCGGCGGATCCAGGCGGCGTAGCCGGCGATGGCGTGGATCTGCGCGTCGGTGAGGTAGGCGGCCTTGATCCGGCGGGGGATGCCACCCTCGGCGATCAGGTAGGCCGCGCCCTGGTTGGTGGGGGCGATGTCGGTGGCGGAGTAGCCCTGTTCGGCCCAGCCGTGGCCGAGCACGATGTTGGACGAGTTGGTGGTGGTGCAGCGGAACGCGGCCCGGTAGCCGAACAGGTCCCGCAGGCTGGTGGGGATGATGTCGTAGGAGGGCCGCTGGGTGGCGGCCACGACCGGGATACCGGCGGCCCGGCCGCGGGCGACCAGGTCGCGCAGCAGGGCGACGAACTCCTCCTGCTGTTTCTTGTCGCCGATGGTGGCCGAGTACAGGGCGATCTCGTCGACCAGGACGACGATGACCGACAGCCCATCGGCCGGTTCGAGCTTGCGCCGGTTGTGCGCCAGCAGCCAGGCGTACCGGTTGTCCATCACCTGCTGGAGCCGGCGCAGGGTGGCCAGGGCGTGGGGCATGTCGGCGGTGACGAACTCGTCGGCCACATCCCGCCACTGGCCCAGCTCGACCAGCTTGCCGTCAAACAGCACCAGCCGGGCGTCGGTGGACAGGGCGGCGTGGGCGGCGATCGTGTTGAGCAGCCCGGACTTGCCGCCACCGGGTTCACCCCCGGCGAGCAGGTTGCGGTAGGCGAGAGTGATGTAGACGGGCTGGCCGAACTCGTCGATCCCGATGAAGATCTTGTCGAACATGGACAGGCCAGGCCCCACCGGCACCCGGTCATCGACCGGGCCGCGGATGGTCACAGTCATGGTGTGGTCTCCCAACAGAAAATCCAGGGGGCAGGGGGTGCCCACCGTGAATCCGGGCAACCCCTGCCCGACACGGGTCAGATCCATTGCGTGATGTCGTCCTCATCGCCTGCGGCCGTGACCACAGCCGACGACGAAGAAGGCGAGGTTTTGGCGCCGGCAGACACAGATGCCGGCTTGCCACCAGTGGCCGGCGCCGGCCTGCCACCATTGGCCGATGTGGGTCCGGTGGCCGGTGCCGGCGTGGTGGCTGCTGCCGGTTGGGCTGGGACGTCCGGCAGGTCCAAGGCGGTGGGGATGGTGGCCGTATCCCGGCCAACGGCCGGGGCGTGGGGGTCGACCAGCCCCGGCAGTGGGGAGCCGACCTTGCCGGTGAGCACGTCACGGCGTTTGATGTCCACCCGCAGATAGGCGGCCCGGCCGCCGTCGCGGGCGCGTTCGACCACCACGGCCGAGGCGTGACACGCCACCGCGATCTTGTCCAGGTTGTTCTGCAGATCGGCCTCGGACAGGCCGGGCCGCAGGTAGATCCAGACCCGCTCCCCGACCGGCGTCGGGCGGGCCCACAGGATCAGCGGCAACGTGCCGGCCCGGTTGCGGATAAGGAACTGGGCGAAACACACCCGCAGCCGGTGCCGGACCACCAGGCACCAGGCCACCGCGACCAGGCGGCGACGCACCGCCGGCACCAGCGCCGGCACCCCCACCACCAGGGCAACCACGGCCAGGCGGACCGGCAGGGTGGTGTGGTGGGCCAGCACCGTCCACCCGACCACCGCCACCGCGGCGAGGGTGATCTCGGGCAGCCACCACCACACGATCCGGATGACGGGCCAGGCCCGCACCACCATCCACAGCACGGCACCGGCCACGGCGCCAAGCAGCACGCCGAGCATGGCGGCGATGATCGGATGCATCCGGTCGGCCAACACCGACGCCGACAGCAGGGCCACGACCAGGGCGGTGATGTAGAACGCCAGCCGCGCATTACGGGCGAACGAACGGTGAACCTGCGCCTCGATCACCGTCACCGTGCCGGAGCCGCTTCTACGTCCGAAGCTCCGGCGGCTAGACTTGGACACGACACGTCCTCCCTCGCAGGGGTTGGATGGGTTGCAGAAGGGCGTGGGGCCGGCAGGTTCGCAGGCCGGTACCGACCCCTCGCCCGGTTCGAGTGGTGGTGTCAGGTGGCCGGTTCGGTCACCTGACCCCCACCGGTCACGCAAGTCCCGCTACGGGACTGCTCCCACTGGTGGACCGCGCGGTCACACGCGGCAGCCGCGTGCTGGTAGGCGCGGTACTGCTGCTCGGCGTCGGCAAGGCACCTCAGGTAGAGGATCCACTGCACCTGTTCCCATGCCTGTGCCCGCTTCACCGCGGCGGGCCGCTCAGACGGCAGGGGCCGAGTAGCTGCAGAGTCCAAGATGGAATCCCTTCACTGGATTGGGTAGCGGCACCAGGCCGCTAGGCTGGTTGGTCGACATCAGTTCGGCGAACACAGCACGATGTGCGAAAGACCTACTTGCCCGAAGTCCCCGTCGCCAGCTTCAGCTCGGCCGCGCGGTACGCCACGCCGGAACGCCCGTTGGTCGCCCACGGAATGGCCTCCCACTGGATCGGAGTGACCAGCTGACCCACCTTCACGTTCGGCTTCTCACCCGCCGTCGTGATGGTGATCACCTCGCCACCCGTCTCGTCCAGGACGAAGACCTGGGTCGACCACATCAGCCGGCCCGTACCCTTCTCCGACCGCTGGTTGCCGGACTGGTCCTGCTTCGGCTCCGGGTCCTTCGACACCGTCACCTGCTTGCCGGTGATGTCCACGTACAGCTTCACGATGTACCTCCCGAATCCTGAGCGCGTCCCCTATGGACGACTGCTCCTTGGCTGATTCGAAGGTATGGCCCGCACCGGCCAGGAACCTGGAAAAATTTTCGGGGGTCGAAGCGACGGCGATCGACACGTCCAGTGCCACAATGGAACCGTGCGAGGGATCGGACAGGACCTCACCGTGGGTCAGCGCATCGCGTGGTACCGGCGCCGACGCGGGATGTCGCAGGAGGTGCTTGCAGGGCTCGTCGGCCGGACGGTCGACTGGCTGAGTAAGGTTGAGAACAACCGGATCGACCTGGATAGGTTGAGCGTCATCCGCTCGGTTGCCGATGCGCTCGATGTAGGCATCGGCGACCTGCTCGGCGAACCGTCGTTGCTGGACTGGAGCCACGAGAGCGGAACGCGGACAGTTCCGGCCCTGCGTGAGGCCCTGCTGAACTACAAGCAGCTCTCGCCGTTCCTTCGTGGCCCGGTAACCGGCGCACCCGATGTTGAAGCGCTGAACGAGGATGTTGGGCAGCTGTGGGATGCGTACCAGGCATCCCGGTACGGCTTCACGATCGCGCGGCTCCCACATGTCCTGGCAGCCGGGCAGGCCGCTACCCAGACCTACGAGGGTGGCGCGCAGGAACGGTCGTTTGCGCTACTGGCGTTGACCTACCAGGTCGCTGCGACGTTGCTCACGAAGCTCGGTGAGGCTGACCTCGCCTGGATCTCCGCCGAGCGAGGCTTCACCGCCGCTCAGCGCAGCGGCAGCGTGGTCGTTATCGGGTCGCTGTTCCGGTCGGTCACTCATACTCTTCTCTCCACCGGCCGGTATCGGGAGGCCAAGCAACTTACCACTGACGCTGCCGCATTCTTAACGCCAGGACTGGCGAACGCCAGCCCGGCCTACCTGTCCGTGTACGGAACCCTGTTCCTAGCCGGTGCAGTGGCAGCCGCGCGAGATGAGGACCGGGCGAGCGTACGGTCGTTCCTTGCCGAGGCAGATGAAGCAGCTCAGCGACTAGGAAGCGACGGCAACTTCCTTTGGACGGCGTTCGGCCCGACCAACGTGGCCATCCACCGGGTGACGACGGCGATGGACCTCGGGGACGTCCAGGTCGCCATCGACCTCGGGCCGCAGGTTGACACCACCGCGCTGCCGATGGAGCGCCAGGTCCGGCACGCGCTGGAGACTGCCAGGGCGTTGAGTGCGTGGAACCGCACCGAAGAAGCACTCGCCACGCTGCTGGACGCGGAGCAGAAGGCACCAGAGCAGGTCCGCCACCACGCGATAAGCAGGCAGCTCGTACAGACCTGGATGCGACGTGGGCGTGGCCGGCCGAGCCACCAGCTGGCGAGCTTGGCACAGCGAGTGCACGTCGCAGCCTAGCTGCGTAGAGTTCGCAGACGTGGCCAGCGATACACCGGATACCCACCGACCATCCGCACCCGCTGTGGCAGCAGGGGTGCTCTTCGTCGACGAGCAAGACAGGATCATGCTCGTCCGGCCGACGTACAAGCCGTACTGGGACATCCCCGGCGGCTATGTCGAGGCCGGGGAGACGCCGCTGGCCGCGTGCGTTCGGGAGGTCTACGAGGAGCTTGGCCTCAATGTGGCCGTCGGCGATCTGCTGGCCGTCGACTGGGCTCCACATCCCGACGAAGGCGACAAAGTCCTATTCATTTTCGACGGTGGAACCCTGACCTCGGAGCAGCTATCGAACATCGGGTTCCGTGACGGCGAGATCAAAGAATGGACCTTCGTAACGGACGCCAAGCTCGACGAGCTGACCATCCCCCGCCTTGCCCGCCGACTGCACGCCGCGAAGCAGGCTAGACGGCGGGCGCAGGCGAGATACCTCGAGAACGGCTCGCCAATCCGATCCGGCGATGTCCCGGTCCGGCGGCCTCCCGTAGATGGCCGGCCGGCTGCCGGCGATCGGTGACAACTTTCTGTACACCTTCAAGGCGGCCCGAAACGGGCCGCTCGCGCCGCCGACCAGGCGCGTGGCCGCCGCTGCCGCTGGCGCTCTGCGGCGGCCACGCCGGACGCCCGTCGGCTGGCGCGAAGGCGGGGCCCATCGGGAACCGCCAAGTCCGGCAGTGCCCCGGCCGGTGTCAGCATGCGCCGGCAGCCGGCCGGCGCCGGGGCGGACAGCGCGCGGCGTGGTCGCGGGGCCAAGCGCCGCCGGCGAGTTGCGCGCCGTCGTGGGCGAGCTGGGCCGCGCCTCCGGCGGGGGTCTCCGGCTCCGGGATGGCCAGGGTGTCCGCGTGCCGGTCGCGGTCCGTGGGTGGGCGCTCAGCCATCCCGCCTGCCCTCGACCCGGGCAAGCCGAGCAGACCACCGCCCGGGGCGCCAGCCGCCGTCCAACCGGCAAGGTTCGCTCGTCATGGCGCCCCGGCCGGTGGCCCGCTCCACCTCCGGTGCGGGTCGACGGCAGACGGGATGGCGGATAGGAATTTTCTTGCCCAACGGCAACGGTTCACGCGATATGCCCGCGAACATGACGGATGTATCACCTTCGGAGCAACAGCAGATTATCCGGATAGCGCTCACCGAGCAGCGCTTTGCGGCGTAAACGCTCGTCCCTTGTCACTCCACAAAGCGCACCAGAAACGTCCCATTCGGCCCCGTACATGCGAAAGGAACCGGTTGCTGCCTCGCTTACGCTGTCTTGGGACTACCTCCTCGTCTGTCCCCGGCGCTGGCAGACGGTTCTCACTGAGAGGAGCGGCTGTGCGCTTGTCACGCCTCACAGTCACGAACTATACGCGGCTACCGGACATCGACCTCGAGCTTCGAGACCAGGTCGTACTAGTGGGCCGGAATGATGTCGGTAAAACATCGATACTGAGATGTCTCCATTACGTCCTGGGCGCGTCATTGGCGTCGCTATACCAGTTCATCACGCCTGCTGACGTCCGCGACTCGACCATGCCACTAACGATTATGGTTGAGCTTCGCAATTTCACCGATGACGAGCGCGCCTATTTCCCTGACGAGATCTCAGTCGATGCGGACGGGACTGAGCGCCTCCAGATTGCGGTTACCGCCGGAATCGTGCAGGGTGACGAGACGGCCGTTGACATTCGGCGCTATTTCCCCGAAGGCCGTCCTAATCGTGCGCCAAGTCGAGACCAACTTAACGCGATCGGATGGCAATACTTGCCGGCAGTCAGGTCGGGTGGCGCAGAAGGTGTGGAAGGAAGGGCAAGTGCGCTCCGGGCGCTGTTGGGGACGGTAGATCTTGGCGCGGAAAAGAAGTTGATCGACTCCTCAGTTGAGTCGCTGAACGACGTCCTGCATAAGTCAACACCACTGATTGAGCTGAGACGCATGCTTGCGAGCCATCTTCGTGCAGCGACCTCTAGCAATGTCAGGGACGATGACCTGTACCTACGCACCGCTGCATCTTCCGATGACTTGCTACGGCAACTTGGTCTTTACATAAATGCGGGTAACCGCATCAGGCCAATATCCGAGCAGTCTGATGGCATGAATGCCCTTGCGGCGATTGCCTTTTATGACCTATCGTCTTCCGGTTCCAACATCGTCGCAATCGATGAGCCCGAGACGCACTTGCACCCAGCTAGCCAACGGGCTATAGCAAGTCTTCTGTCACGCGGACCGAATCAAAAGGTGATATCAACCCACTCGCCGTTCGTTGTACAGAAGTTCGACCCAGAACACATAATCGCCTTCGCGGCGGATAGGCGATGCCGACAGTTGAGGCCGGGAGCACTGAGCAAGACAGACAAGCTGATGGCCCAATGGTGGACAAACTCGCGGCTCGAACCCCTAACTTCGAGGTTCGTCCTTCTCGTCGAGGGTCCGGCGGACCGGATTATCGTGCAAGCCTGCGCAAGTGCAATGGGTGTCAACCTAGACAGCCTAGGCATCTCGATAGTGGAATTGGGTGGTGCCCAAAGCTTCAAGCAAGCTTACCGCCTGTTCGGGCCCGACGGGTTCGGTATTGACCTGCTTGGCCTGGTCGACCAAGACTGTGAGGGTAAATGGGCCAGCGAAATCGGAGTGTCAATAACTGACCTGCAGTCAAATGGAATATTCGTCGCTCGAGCTGACCTAGAAGAGGAGTACACGTCCGCGCTTGGCGCCGTTGGTGTAGTGGAGGCTTTGACAACGTTCGGAGCATTCACCACTAGTCAGCTACTCGAAGCATATCCCGCCACGAGGGTACAGGACCTCAGTGATAAGGACCTCGCGAACTTCTGTCGGAAGTCACGGAACAAGGTGCACGCGGCACTCGCCGTCTCAAGCTCTGTGCGGCCCGAACATGTAGCGAAGATGAACGGAATTAAGTCCCTAATTGAGCGACTGGAGACGCTTTAACGTGAACGAACAACCACGTTACTCCACCGAGAAGCTGTCGGTTTTGCAGGAGGGCATCAGGAATCTTCTGTTAATCGCTCCACCTGGGTGTGGCAAGACTGAGGCGCTTGCGCTTCGTGCAAAGGGCTTGATCGAGCAAGCGCTGATCGCCCCTCCCAAGAAGGTCCTCGCACTGGCCTTCTCGAATCGTGCGCGCGACAACATCGGCAACCGAATCGAGGCAGCCGTGGGATCCGTGATGTACCGGCGTATGGTCGATCTAACCAATTTCCACGGGTTCTCTGCTCGAGTCTACCAGGCGCACGCCAGGACGATTGGCCTTAACCCAGAGGCGAAGATGCCCGACAAGGGTTGGCTTAGGTATGCACTTAGCAGCCTTGGACTTAGCTACTCGCAGATGCAGGAGGTGGAGCAGGCACTTTGTCGTGTAAAGCTGAATCCGCTGTCCGATGAAGAGGTCATCGCGGAACTTGAGAAGACGGGCCCTGAGGCAGCGCTCCAAGTGGAGAGAGAGCGCCAGCGCGAGGGCCGGCTAGATTATGGTGACCTCTTGCGGCATGCGCAGCGCATCCTTGGAAACCCCAATATCGCGCGCCTCTACCAGTTGCATTATGGAGCGATTCTCGTTGATGAGTTCCAGGATCTTACACTGCAGCAGTTCTCCATTGCCTACGCAATCTCTCAAGACAACCTCACCTTCGCGGGTGACCCTGATCAGGCAATCTTCTCGTTTACTGGAGCGGATCCGAAAGCTGTAGAGGGCCGGATTCGGCAACTCAAGGATCTAAAAGTCATCGAGTTTCGAGAATCGTTCCGGTCTTCACCTTCCGTCCTCAGAGTTATGGGTGCACTCGGTGACGAGATGGGCGTACCGTCGATACAATCGGCAGACCCGTCCGAGTGGTACGGCGGCGGGTTCTCCGCTGCCTGCAGCCTACCGACGTATGCCGCCGAAGCCGATTTCGTTGTTCGACTCGCGCGGCTTGTCCATGAGCATGCCCCCAGCGACTCGATCGGCATTGTTTCGCGCGCCGCTTACCGTCGACGTGATCTCGACGATGCGGTGAAAGCGGCCAATCTGCCTTTCCCGGTCTACTTCTGGGATAACCCGGTACATCGCCCAGAGATACTGCATCTGCTGCGAGCGGAGGCTGAACGCCTAGAGCCCGGTGAGTCCAACCACAAGGCGCGTCTCGATCAACTTGAACAGCGGGCGGCGACGTCACTGCATCCTGCTGATGTTGATTCGCTAGACGAAGTGCGGGAGGCCTGCCGCTATATCGCGGAGTTGATTCACGAAGGCTATTCGCTAGAGGACGCTCTGGCCTCGATCTCGGCGTCAGGCAGCCCGGAGCGCGTCATTGGCCCCGGACTCCATATACTGAACGCCCACGTCGGTAAGGGACAGCAGTTCGATTGGGTGGTAATTCTCGGACTTGAGGACGGACATGTGCCATCGTTCCTGGCGGAGTCTCCAGAGGAAATAGCTGAGGAGCATAGGACCCTCCTTGTCATGGTAACGCGTGCGAGGCATGGGGTGGTCCTCACACGGTCCGAAATACAGAGAACCCGATACGGCCCTCGGCAGACAACGCCCTCGCCGTGGTGGCCTGTTGCTGCGCAAGCTTGTGACTTCAATGATCGCGATGTCCTTGCAGTTCTAGAGCGTCACTTGGTGGAGCGAAAGGCAAGTGGTCTGTGAGCCTGTCGTCAGGTTCGCGAATTTGGTTGACCTGTGGGGTAGACAACGCGGCTTAACGCGCTCAGCTAGAGCGAGACATCTGGCCGAGGCGGAGATTGCTCCGGGAACGGGTGACAGTGGCGCAGACGGAGCGGACCTCACGACGTGCCAGAGCTAACCCTGGGCTCCCGCCCGGCTAGCCCTCAACCCGGCCTCCGTGCCAGATCCGTGCCAGAGCGGCTGGTCGCGACCGGGGTCGAAGGGGGAGTTGTGGGGGAGTCAACGGTCGCTGGTCCAGGTCAGGGACTGCCTGGCGCGACGGCAGACGCGAGATCGCCCCTGGCAGTGTGGGGATCGGCACAGCAAGGAAGTACAGCAACTCGCCGAGGCGCAGGGAGTCGAGCCAGATTCCGTCACGCTTCCTGACCTCGGACGCGACCGCACCAGACCGCTTTGCCGATGTCTACGGATCAGAAGGTTAGGGGTTCGAATCCCTTCGGGCGCGCAAGCAGCTCAGAGCCGGTTCCGAGGTCCACGGGAGCCGGCCTTTGATCGCTTTGACCCCCAAAGTTGACCCCAGCGCGGTCACTCATCGAAGAGAAGCCCGAGCGGGTCCACCGCATCCAGCTGGATCTTGTGGGTGGCCTCGACGTAGATCGTCTTCGTCACCGTCGGCGAGCTGCGGCCGTCCTGGATCCGCTCGATCGGGATGCCCTGCTCGTAGAGCAAGGTCGCTGCACCAGTGCCGCAGGCGACGCGCGGAACGCTGCGATGTCCATGTGAGGGCTCCTTGGCGACGCTTCGCAGGCTTGAGCGATCCCCGCAATCTTGACGGCCAAATTATAGGTTCTGGGATCAACCTATAATTCTTGCCGCAAGAACAGGCTTGGCGTAGGCATACGACCGGTCTAGATTGCGGTGCCGCGTCGAGACTTCCTACACCGTGTGGCTGTACAGCCATCGGTACAGCCAAGCCGGGCGACTCCAACCGTTAGGAGGCGAGCAGCTGCGACCGACGTCGGCTCAGGACGGCTCCGCCCTCGTCTGGTCGGCGTCGTCCGCCGGTGGCCGGGTCGCCTCCGCCTCCTCGGTGAACTTGCGCCGCAGGCGCTGCCGTTGCGGGCGGCCGACGACGAACTCCGCCACCGCCGTGACGAGGCAGACGACGGCCAGCCACATCAGCGCCCGTAGGGCGGAGATCCGCGTGGTGACAGGGATCGCCGCCAGCAGCACGGCCGCCGCGATGAGCCGTGGCCAGATGATGGTGCCGATCCGGGGGCTCAGCCGCCAATGGAACGCGGCGTGGGCGAGCAGGAACAGCGCTACGCCGCCGTACATCCCGTACCGGCCGAGGCCGTCGAGCGGGTCGCCGCGCCGGTACGCCGCCTCGTCGCCGACGAGAGAGGGCACGTGCTCCAGACCGAGCGCCAGCAAAATGACTCCCGTGATCATCGGCAGGTGGAGGTAGCTGTACGCGTCCCGTCCGAGCGCCGCCCGCCGGGCCGGATCCACCGCGTACAGCGCGCTCTCGGCGGCCAGTTCCGACAGGTCGAAGTAGATCCACTCGAGCGAGCCGGCGACGACGACGGCGAGCGCCGAGGCGATGAGCAGCCCCGGCGTGCCGGGCAGGCGGGCTCCACCCAGCACGATCGCCACCAACACCTCGCCGATCGCCACGATGACGATGAGGTTGTGCCGTTCCGTCCAGTGCCGGACGGAGAAGATCCGCCGGTCGACGATGGGCAGGGCCAGCCCGAAGCCGTAGTCCACGACGCCCGCGACCGTCCAGAGCGCCACCTGCCCGATCCCTACGCGATCGGTGTCGAGGTCGGTCAGGGGCAGTACGGCCGCGGCGGCCAGCAGCCCGATGGCGACGAGCATCGGCACGGTGAGCGCTGCAAGGTCCCGGCGGCGCAGCCCGGGCGAAGCGTAGATCCGCAGCGCCAGGTAGATGGTCCGTATCACGGCAAACCCGGCGACGAAGACGAACGGCATGTATACCCCGCCGGGCCGGTCGGTGAAGGCTTCGGGAATGGAGATTGACAGCACGAACATGATCGGCGTCACGGCCAGCAGTACCAGACGGGACAGGCCGTAGTTGGCGCGTGCCCGGTTGCCCAGCCAGGCGAACAGCGACCAGGACCACCAGAGCGCGGCGAGCAGCAGAATTCCCCGCAGCACGTTGAGCAGGCCGGCCTCGCCGGACGTCCGGCGGGTGACCTGAAGGAAGGCGACCACGAACACCAGGTCGAAGAAGAGCTCGGCCGTGGTGACGTGGGTCCGCTCGGTGACGGGGCGGATGCCGGGTCGTAGGCCTCGACCACCCGACCCGGCGCGGCGGTCAGGTTCACCCACGACGGGTAGGTCCCTTCACTCGTGGCTCCTCGGCCCGCCCGACTCGTGGACCGCCGGCTACCCCGTCGATCGTCCGGTAAACGCCGGTACGCCGGCTCGCGGATCGGGGAGCCGACGTACCTGTCGACCTTCGGTCACACATCAGCTCCTGGTACAGCGGCTCGACGGGAGAGTGGACGTTTCCCCTGGCTGCATGAACCGCTGAGCCTCGCGGAACCGGGCGCGGTGGCTGACAGTAACCGTTGACAGCAACAGCCTCGGACAATGAGGTACGGACGGAGACACCCACAGGAGCAGGGCCAGCCGTGGAAGCCGGGGACAGACCGTTCCGGACAGCTTCGCCGAGGCTACGGATCAGAAGGTTAGAGGTTCGAATTCCTTCGGACGCGCAGCAGCTCAGGGGCCATCTCGGATGATCGAGAAGGCCCCTTTCCGTCTCGTACAGCAGCGAAGTACAGCAGTAGCCTTCATCGCTCCGAGGGCGAGGCCGTCGAAACGAATCTATCGGGCCAACCGGGTGATATCAGACGGTAGTTGGGCCACCGTATCGCTGAACTCCCGTTGCGGCAACGCCTCGCGTACTGCGGTGAGGACTGCGCGGGCGTGCCGCTCAGCGGTGATGTGGTCGGTTTGCTCGAGGCTCGCGATCCGGTCAATGAAGGTCTCCCGGCCAAATGACGCCGCCTGCTCGGTTGCGCCGGCAAGGTGGGTGCGGATCTCGGCCGGCAGGTGCAGGGCGATGTCCTGGGCTTGGCCGGCGGTGATCCGGTCGGCGAGCACGCCGAGCGTGACCTCGGTCGCGCGTTCCGCCTCGTCCATTGAGTCCAGTCCACCCGCGCGCTGTACCCGGCCGAGGAACTCGTCGGCGCTCGGCCTGGGTTCGGCCGTTGGCAACAGGTCGGCGAAGGCCGGTGGAAGCTGGGCGAAGACGTCTTGCAACTGCTCGTGGCTGACGGTCTCGGCCAGGGTCGTCACCACGGCCCTGGCGGCCGCTTGCGCTCCCAGTCCGTCCATATCAGACAGCTCACGTATCCGCGCCGTAAAGCCAGCGAACGACCGTTGCGCGGCGACCTCCGACTCGGCTGCCGCGGGCGTGTGCTTCAACTCCTTGGGAAGTTGCTCGACCAGGTCGCGGAACTGCTTGCCCGGCGCTTGCTCCGAAAGCGCCTGTATGGTCGCTTTGACCATTACATCGGCTCGCTTCTCGGGGATGTTCGCCCGCTGAGCGGTTTTCGCCACGATGTCCTTGTACTGCACGTCTTGCCTTCCTTTCCTTCCTTTCTTCCCTTCTAGTCCTACACACTTACCCGTGGCCCTTTTGCCGCAAACAACCGATGGCCTTCGGCCGGCCCATTGTTGGGCTACGACTACTTGGCGGTTGCGCCAGAGTCGGCACAGTGCTTAGCCAGCTAAAGGGGCTGGACCTGCGGAAACGCGACGGCGTTGCTAACGGAGAGAGCGAAGTAGCACAGGCGTCCCCGCTTTTCCGATTCCCGTACTGACGGAGTCAGCTGAGTACGGATCAGAAAGGTTAGGGGTTCTGATCTCCACCAAGCGCGCAGCAGGTCAAGGGGTCGGTTTCCAGTTGTCTGGGGATCGGCTCTTGATCGCGTTGACCCCCGCGTTGTACCCCTATGCCTACAGCGCCGAACAGGAAGCCGAGCCGGTAGGCGGCTTCTTCCGGGTTGTCTCGACGTAGATCGTCTTGATGCCGGCCGGGGAGCTGTGGCCGGGCACGTCCTGGATTCGTTCGATCGACACGGCGTGCTCAGGCGGAGCCGGCCGAAGGCCACCAGGCGACAAGCCGATTTGCGACGGCATCAACGTCGTAGCGAGCCGGATCCAGGCCGAAGTGGTCTTCCAGTTCGTACCACAGAAACTCGCTGATCTCTGCTCGGCCCGCGCCGGAACGCAGCCTGGTCAGTAGCGGCGCAGTCATGCAGTCGTACTCGTCAGGTGCGATCTCGGCGACACCGATTGGATCCCACTGGTTGAGGAGGTACCTCAGGTTCAGCTGCTGGTCGACCAGGTCCACCCGTTGATCCTGTCAGCCTCGCACCGCGTGGCTGTACGGTCATCAGTACAGCCAAGCCAATCGACACAGGCCTAAGCGGAGCGACAACGGCCGACAGCTCGCGCAGGTCAGCGGCACCGACCCACGCCAGGCGGCATGGCGCTTGAGCGCCTCCCTGGGGCTCGTCGGACTGACCTTGCTGTAGACCTCCATCGTGATCCTCTCCGCCGGGTGGCGGGGGGTTGGGTTTAGGCGAGTTGGGCGAGGACGGAGCGTAGTCGGCCTGCCAGCGCCGGGTCGCTGCGTGCGAGTTCTGCGATCAGTGCATCGGTGGCTGCGGTCAAGGCGCGGTGGAGCTCGGCGGGGGTGAGCGTGCGGACCAGAGCCGCTTCAAGGGGCGCGGTCACGTCGGCGGGAAGAAGGTGGGCACCCTTTGCATAGCTGGTTGGGTAGCCCAGGCGCAGGCTGGCCAGGGCGAGTATGTTGCCGCGGAGTGCGCTGATCCAGTAGTCGGCCTGCCACCATCGGTGCCGTTGGATCGATATCCAGGCGTGTAGGGCATGATGCCACGCCATCCCGGTTAGGTAGTTCCGACTGGGTGGCGAAACGGCTTGTGGTTTCGCGGCTTGCCCAAAAACAATGCGCCAGCTTGGGCCATGTGGGCCGAAATCGGCGGCTGGTGTGAACGCGATGTCTACTTCGAGGCAACGGGGAAGCAGGAACACTCGGTACACGGCCGTGCCGGCCGGCAGGTCCCAGTGGTGGACCGCGCCGAACTCCTGATACAGCCGTTCGGTCCAGCGTTGCATCGCCTCATCAAGTGGGCCGTCGATGGCAAACGCAAGGTCAACGTCGGACCACCGGTCCTCACCGTTGGTGGCATGAGACCCGGTAATCGCAGCACCGACCACGACGGGGTCAGCACCGGCCAGGTCCAGCAAGCGCTGCCGTACCGCGTCACGCTCTTGGACGGAGAACACCGCGCCACCCTATCCGCTGACAGCGGGCCATCCACCGGGCACAAGGTGTCCTCGGGGCTCCACCCCGAACCCCGGCCGCCAGCCGTTTCCGGATGCGCCGGCCTTCGACTTCATGGTGCCGGTTTACCCATTGTCGGTCGGCACGACCGAACCCCGGCGTGCAGCCGGGGCTCGGCCTGGCCTGGGCTGCTCTAGGCGGTCGGCACCCGCGTGGGCAGGCCCTCGGCGAAAGCCTTCTTGATCGGCACCTTCGCGAGGTAGCCGGCACCGAACCAGATGCACATCAGCACGTACCAGAACTTCTCCGCCCCGGTCATCGTGACGTAGCCGTACTCGGATAGCGCCTTCTTGGCGGGGATCTTCGCGAAGTAGGCGCCGGCGAACGCGATGCAGCCGAGCACGTACCAGAAGGTTTCCGCACCGGTCAGCCGGCCACGCGCGTCCATCGGTACGGGCTGGTTGGTGGCAGCCTGGTATGTGGTCATGGTTGTCCTCCCTCTCGGTTGGGGCCAGGCGCGCACGGTAACGCCAAACGCGGTGGCAGACGGTCGGCTAGGCGACAGGCAGCCTGGCGCGACCCCGTCGGGTTCGTGTGACGCCTCCCGGTGTCCTTCCGATTAGGAGGATTTGGCCGTTCAGCAGCCGGAGACCGGGCCGGTGAAGGTGTCGATGCCGGAAATCTTCCAGACGCGGCCGTCCCGCTGCGCGTCGATGGCGAACATCGCGCCCGCGGTGGAGGTCTGCTTCGTCACCGCGCTGGTGGAGCTCTGCGTGGCGAAGACCAGCAGCCGCGCCCGGTCGCCGTCGAGCAGCTCCACGCCGGTGTTCGTCACGGTCACCGTCACGACCAGCTTCTGTTTCGGCGCCTGCTCCTGGATCGTGTCCATGAGCTTGTCGTACTGGCAGGCGCCCGCGCCGGTCAGCAGGCTGGCCGCCGCCTGTCGGGTCTTGGCCAGGTCGGTGTAGTCGTACGAGAAGATCGTGTTGACCGCGCTGGTGATCTGGCCGGTCACTTCGCTGGTGGCGGCGCTGTCGGTCAATGCGGTGTTGGTGGTGGCGTCGGCGCGCAGGCTGTGTGCCCGCTCGCCGGCGTAGCCGGCGAAGGCTCCGAACAGCACGACAACCGCGAAGAGCAGGGCGCGCAACCCGTTTCGGCCGGGTGCCCGTAGCAGCCGCCGGCGGCCCCGCCGTTCCGGCTCGGCCGGCGTGGACGCCGGGCCGGGCGCCGCCGCAGGTTCCGGGGAGGGCGCCGGCGAAGACACGGGGGCAGGCGCGGACGCCACGGAGACGACGCGCACGCGCCGCAGAACCCGAGGCGGGCGGCCGGGCGCGGTACTGGTGCGGCGGCGGGGCGGCATCCGGTCAGCCATCTCAGCTCCCGGTCACCGGGACCTGGCCGAGCGCGCTGAGGCGCCAGCCGTCGGCGGTACGGGTCAGCTGTGCGGCGAGCCGTTCGCGCTTGTTGCTCGGCTGGCCGGTGGCCGGGGTGACGGTCACGTCGAGCGCGATGATGACGCTCGCCCGGCCGGCTCGCTCGTCGAGCTCGGTGACGGCAGCTTCCAGCACCCGCGCGGTGGTCACCGTCTTCGCCTGCCGGACCTGGTCGAGGAAGCCGGCCGCCCCGGAGACCAGCTGGTCGTGCAGGTCGCCGGTGGTGGACTCCTGCCACAGCCGCAGGCCCTCCTCCGCGGTGCGGTAGTCGAGCGTGTTCAGGTTGACCGCGCCCTGCTCGGCGGCTTGCCTCACCTCGTCCCGGGTTGCCGAGAACCGCGCGTCGGAGTCGTGCGCGGCGAGCCACCAGAACGTACCGGAGACGGCAGCGGCCAGTACGGAAAGGACGGTGACAACGACCGCGAAGAACAGCGGGCTACGGACGCGCACCAGGGTGTGTCCTTCCGTCTCGCCGGCGGCGTCGGCTGGCCGCCCGCTCGGCGCGTTCGCGCAGCGCGGCGGCGCGCAGCACGACCTCGGTCTCGAACCGCAGCTCCGGGTTGGCGAGCTGGTCGCCCATGGTCTGTTCGACCTGCCGCATCCGGTACCGGATGGTCTGCGGGTGTACGCCGAGCCGATCGGCCATCCGGGTGGCGGTGCCCTGCGCCTCCAGCCAGATCATGAGGGTCTCGATGAGGCGCCGGCGCCGGGGCACCGAGAGCGGGCGGAGTGGTGCCAGCCGCTGCCGCTCGAGCTGCGCCATCAGCGCCGGGTCGGCGGAGAGCAGCAGCGTGCAGAGGTGGTCGTCGCAGCGGATCACCCGGCCGGCGTCGATGATCCCGCTGTCGGCGAGGGCGAGCGCCTGCCGCGCCCAGCGCAGTGAGTCGTCGGCCGCGGTCAAGGCCACTGTGGACCCGATGGCCAACCGGCCCTCGGGCAGTGCATCGGCGATCATCTCGATCCGCGCGGGCGTGGCAGTCCCCGGCACCAGCAGGTGGGGCGCTTCCTCCAGGTCGGCAATGACGTCCGGGTCCAGCGCGGCCTTGTCACATCTGGCGTTGGACTGGGCGGCGACGAGCGTCACCTCCGCGGGCACGGTCCAGTTGGCCTGCGCGGCCAGCTTGGTGATGGCGTCCAGGGGCACCGGTGGGCGCTCCAGGATCAGCCGGAGCAGCTGCTGCCGCCAGCGCCAGCGAACGTCGTCCTCGCGGGCCACCGCCTCCACGTAGCCCTGCCGCGACAGCTCCGCAAGCTCCTCCATATAGGACATCAGGACGTCGGCGAGCACGAGCACGGTCCACGGCGAGTAGCCGTCGCGCCGGCCGACCCGCATCACCCGCTGCCAGGCGACGTGCGAGCCGATCCGGTACGCGGCCTGCAGGCTGTCCAAGCTGCGCCCTTCCAGCGCCTCGAACTCGCCCAGCCGACGGAACACCTCGTCGCGCTGGTCCATCGAGATCGTCGGGTCTGCGACCCGGTCGACGAACGTGGTCAGCGCCTGCTCCACGGCGATCGTCAGCGCCTGGCCGTACGGGCCGTCCATCGGTCGGGCGTACTCCGGGATGGCCTCCCGGATGGCGTCGATGATCTCAAGCGCCAGGCTGGGCAGCTCGGGCCGCATGGACGACGCGAGCTGCGGCGGAAGCCTGGCCTCGCTGCGTAGCCGGGTGGCGGCCAGGGTCGTCACCTAGGCGGCAGCGACGCGGTGACCAACCGCGCGGTCACCGACGCGACCGCGACCCAGGCGGTCCTGGTCGAGGTCAGCCGGTCGGTGGAGACCATCTTCTCGTACACCTACCAGGATGCCGCCGCCACCGAGCGGGCCGCGCGGGATCTGCTCGCCGGTGCGGCCGCGGCCGAGTACGAACGGCTCTTCGGGCAGGTCACCCAGCACGCCCCCGAGCAGCGGCTCACGTTGACCACCCGGGTCGCCGCGGCCGGCGTCACCATGCTGCGCGAGGACCGCGCCACCGTCCTGGTCTTCCTCGACCAGTCCTATACGTACGGCGACGGCCGGCCGTCCCGTACCGCCGCTGCCCAGCTCTCGGTCACCGCCCGCCGCGACGGCGCGCACTGGAAGATCACCGATATCGAGTCCCGGTAGCCCGCGCCCTCCCGCCGCTCCCGCCGTCCGGCCCTTCTCCCCTCGCGCACGCCGATCTAGGAGTTGTGGGCCCGTTTTGCCGGGCTTATACCCTCAACAACTCCTAGATCGACGAAGGGAGGGGCGGGGAGGTCGATGGGGGAAGGGAGCGGCGGCGGCGCCACAGCAGGGGCGTGCCAGTCGGTTCGGCGAGCGTGCCGGTGGAGACCAGGTGGCGAAGGTGGGCAACCGTCTCCGCCAGCGCCATCCGCCGCATGAAGCCGTGCAGGGCCGGCCATCCGCGCGACCAGGTGAGCTCCGCCGCGATGGCCCAGGTCGTCGGGTGCGGCAGGCGGTCCACGGCGGCGAGCACCTCCTTGCCGCGCTCCTCGTGGTGGTCCTTCAGCGCGGCCACCCGCCGGTCGATGCCACGGAAGCGGTACTCGTGGGCGGGCAGCGCCTCGTCCGTGGCGAACGCCGCCGTACGGTCGAGCGACGCCAGGTACGCCGAGAGCGGGTCATCTTGGCGTGCACTGTGGACACCGATGTTGGGGCTGATGCGGGGCAGCAGGTGGTCGCCGGTGAGCAGCACACCAGCCGACTCGTCGTGCAGGCACAGGTGACCGGGGGTGTGGCCGGGTGTCCACACCGCCCGGACATTGTGGTCGGTGATCGGCAGGCGGTCGCCGTCGTTGAGGTAGCGGTCGGGCTCCGCCATGGCGAGCACGTGGGCGAGCTGGGCGTAGTCGATGACGAGCTCGCCGTCCGGTACGCCGTGCTGCCGCAGCCAGGCGGCGTCGGCCTCGGCGCTACGCTCGCGCCACGCCCGGGCCGGCAGGGTCTCGGCCTCGGCGGGATGCATCGCGATCCAGGCGCCGCTGATCTCGCGTAGCCAGCCGCTGAGGCCGTGATGGTCCGGGTGGATGTGCGTCACGACCACGCCGGAGACGTCCCGTAGGTCGGCGCCGGCGGCGGCCAGCCCGGCGGTGAGCGCCTCGCGGCCGTCGGCCGTGTCCCACCCGGGGTCAACCACCACGACAGCGGTTGTGCCCACGAAGGCGTACGACAGGGTGTACCGCATCGGGCTGTCGAGGATCGGCACCGGGATCGACCACAGCCCAGGGCGTACTTCTTCGACGGGTGGGAGCCTGCGGTCGCGCCACGCCTCGTGCTGCACGGTGCCGGTGACCGTTATGCCGTCCACGGCGCTCGGCTCCCGACGGTCCGGCCAGTCACGGTTGGAGTGCTCATTGCCTGCATCATCGCGCCGACGGCGGGCGTACCGGTGGCAGCGTGACCGATGTCTCAGCCGGCGGCTCGCAGCGGCTGGCGGGAGGCGGTCAGGAGAGCCGTTCGCCGCGCTGCCGGGGGATGCTGGGCCCGGATGGTCCCGTCCCGACGGGCTCGTGGGCGGGCCGCAGTGCGGCCAGCCCGGCCACGGCCAGCCATTCGTCGCCGACCAGCGGCGGCAGCGTGGCCCAGACCGAGTCCAACACGTCGGCCCAGGGTGAGCCGGCGTCGCGCAGGCCGAGGCGCAGCAGCTGCACCGCGGCCCGGTGCTCGGTGAGCAACGCCGCGCCCGTGCGGGGCTCGGCGGCCGCGTACTCCAGCAGGACGCCGAGGTGGTCGGGTGGTTCGTTCCCGGTCAGCCGCAGGCCGCTGGACCGGTACGTCTCCTCCAAGCGCCGCAACGACCGGTCGCGGCGCCGGCTGCCGTAGGTGAGGAAAAGGCAGCGGTCGGGGTGGTCGAAGGTGGCCGTGTACTCCCTGGCGAGCGTCGCCGCCGGGGTGCCGGCGAGGTGGTCGATGAAGCGGCCCAGCGGCCCGCCGAGCGGGTCGTCGAGGGCGATGGAGACCAGGCGGAGCAGGTCGAGCCGGGCCAGCATCTCCTGGTCGGGAAACCCGAGCAGCAGTGACTGCGCCTGCCACGCGAGCGAGTGGGTGGACTCCGGCGCCGGCGGGTCCACGGTGACCTCGGTCCGGGTGAAGAAGCGGCGGGTCCCGGTCAGCGCCTCAGCCAGGTAGCTGTCCAAGCCCGCCGACGCTTGGCTACCGACCATCGCGGTCCCTCCCCTGACACGTCATTGCCGCATGTCGATTGCCGCCGTGACAGATCACGGTAGCGTTCCGCGACCCGATCCGCAGTCCGACTCGCCGAGAGTACGCGCGAGATGGCTGAGCGTTATCGGGCGTATCTGGAGTTCTCGCCCAAGCCGCCCAGATCCGGTGTGGACGGCTGGAATCACAATAGCGCGGCGAGATCGACCACGTGGCACGAGGCATGCCCGGGGCTGCTGTCCGCATTCGCCACTGCCCGCGGCCCGTCCGGCGGCCAGATCTACTTTGGACGGATAGGGACGGGCTGCCCGCGCCGGTAGCATCGCCCCATGAGTAAGACCCAGTACTACACCGCCACCAGCGTCGACGGGTTCATCGCAGACCAGCACAACTCGCTCGACTGGCTGTTCGAGGTGGAGCGGCAGGGTCAGGACCGCTTCGGCCCGTTCTTCGCCGAGGTCGGCGCGTTCGCCATGGGCGCCACCACCTATGAGTGGGTACTCGCACACGAGAAGCTGCTCGAGCAGCCGCAGAAGTGGCGCGGATGGTACGGCGACGTGCCGTGCTGGGTCTTCACCCACCGCAGCCTCCCGGCACCGGCGGACGCGAACATCACCTTCGTCAGCGGCGATGTCCGTCCGGTCCACGAGGCGATGGCGACCGCGGCGCGGGGCAAGAACATCTGGCTCGTCGGTGGCGGCGAGCTGGTCGGCGCGTTCGCCGACCAGGGTCTGTTGGACGAAATCATCCTGGGAGTGGCCCCGGTCACACTTGGCGCCGGCGCGCCGCTGCTACCACGGCGGCTGCCCTCGTCGCGGCTGTCCCTGTCATCGGTCGAGCAGGCAGGTCAGTTCGCCTACCTGACCTACGCGGTCCGGTAGGTCGGGCTCCGCTTCATGCGGCACCTGTCACCCCAGCCGCCAGCGCGTCACTCCAGCCGCCAGGCGCGGGTGATGGTCTGGACCAGCGAGTTGCCGTGCTGGTCAGCCGCCGTGACTCGGAGCGAGGCGAAGCCGGCGCCGGCCGGCGCCGGCGAGAACCGCGCCACCGTCGCGCCGCCGTGTCCACGGTGCGTACGGACAGCTGCCCAGCTCTGGCCGTCGTCATAGGACACCTCCACCCGTACGTCGAACAACCCGTGCCGCCCGTACCCCGGCTGGTAACCAGGCCGGAGCACCAGCTGGTACGGGTGTCGCGCCCGCACCGCGTTGTGCATGTCGGTGTCGAGCTGGTACTCCACCTGCACCAGCGGCAGCACCTCAGGGTCATCGCTGTCCGGCTGTGCCGAGCGGAAGGTCCACGCCGATGACGTCGCGGTGGAGGTGGTCCACCAGGTGGGTCCGTCGTTGCGGTCCCGCGCCACGTCGAGGGTCAGCCGGTAGGTGGCCGCCCCGGGCGGGACGGTGAGCTGCAGCTGCGGCCCAGCCGTCTCGCCGACCAGCGTTCCGTTTCGGTAGAGCGCGAGGCGGCCGGTGTTCGAGGCGTCGACCCAGCCGTACTGGTCGACCGTGCCGCTGGCGTACGCCGGAATGGCGATGCGGAAGGCGTCGTGCCACCGGTTCACCGGTGCGCCGTAGGCGAGGTCCGGCTCGACGCGCGGCACCGCCGGCCTGGTGAGCGCCGGGAACCACTCCTCGCTGGTCCGCTCGCCAGCGCGGTAGGTGCGGGTCCGCCCGAACATCTGGCCCATCGGGTTTCCGGGGAAGATCGAGGCGGCGACGGCGTCGTGCCGCCAGGTGATCGGGCTCTTGGCGGACCCTGTGGTCAGGTAGAAGGTCCGGTCCAGCGGCGGCCGGAACTGCCGGGTGGTCGGGAGGGCCGCCAGTGCCGTGGGGGTGATACCCAGCCAGGTGTCCCTGGCGTTGGGCGTCTCACCGACATCGTGGTACTTACTCTCCACAGTGGCCAGCGGCAGCTTGCGGGAGTCGTAGCGCCGGCCGGCCGGGATGCCGCCCGTGTACGGCAGCAGCAACTGGTAGTGGTACGGGCTCTCCGGCTCACCGGACAGGTCGAGGGTCACCGTCCGCTGGCTGGCAATCTGATCGCGCAGCCGCTGCGCCTCGGCGAACTCCAGGGTGTACGCCGGTACGGGTACCTTGCTGTCCAAGCCAACCGAGGCGTGCCAGAACCCGGGGCCGTCGGGCCGGAGCAGGACCAGCTCGGCGCCGGCCTTCGCCGCGGCGATGAGCCGGTCAGGCAGCTGGGACATGTCGGTGACGTGCAGCAGGACGGCCGAGCCGGCCACCTCCGGCCGGGCCAGGTCCTTGGCCGTGCCGTCCCCGGCGTCGACGAGGCGCAGGCGTCGCCGCCCGTCCAACAGCGGCGCATCCTCGACCGGGCGTGCGGAGTGCAGCTGCCAGCCGCCCTTGCCGACCACCTTGGCGGTCAGCTCCGGCTCGGCCAGGTCCAGGTTGACAATGAACTCGAAGGTCCCCTCGCTCACCGGCGCAGTCTGCGCCGTGTAGTACCGGCTGTTGGCTGGGGTGACGACGTTCCATCCGGAGATGACGGAGTGCTCGCCCATGGTCCGCTGCCACGCGATGGTGGTGGCGCGCGGTTCCGCCTGCTCTGGCGTGTCCACCCGTAGCTCGGTGGACTGGCGCGCATCGAAGTGGACCGTCCGGTCGCGGTCCAGCGTCAGCTGGGGATCGCCGAGGACAGTGGTGGCGCGCTCCCAGCCGTTCTCGTCGTAGTCGTAGATGTAGGTCATCAGCGAGTACCGGCCGGCCGGCACCGTCACCTGGGCATCGGCACCGCGGTAGTACATGAGGGTCAGCTCTCCGGTGTCCAGGTTCCACAGCTCCGCGTGGCTCGAGTTTTGAGCTGGCCGTCCGGCGTGGTCGACCGCGCTGACGGTGAGCGTGTACCTGGGACCCTCGACGAAGTACCCGATAGGCGTGCGGACCGAGGTGTCGGCGCCGCGGGCGACGAGCATTCCCGTGTAGGCGCCATCCTGGGCGCCGGCCGGATCGACCCGAACCGTCGCGGTGGCCTGCTGACCAGGTGCGATCGTCAGCCGTCGCGGCGTGACGGCAATGGCCGCTGGCGCCCCGCCGGGGCCCTTGGCCTGGGCGCCGAGGTTGAGCGTGACCGGGACGTCGCCGGTGTTGCGGTACGTCACCTCGGCGGTGACCGGGTCACCCGTGTAGGTCAGGCGGCCGAAGCCGATGGATGCGGCGCTCGCCTGCACCCGGGCCCGGACCGCGGCGGCCACGTCCAGGCGCCCCGCGCCGACCGCTACTGCGGGAGCGTCGGGCAGCGGGTGGGCGCTGCCGACCAGGGCCGCCTTCAGCTCGCCCGCCCGCCACTGTGGATGCTGCTGGGCCAGGAGGGCGGCGGCGCCGGCGACGTGCGGGGCGGCCATCGACGTACCGGACATTGCGGTGTACCGGTCGTCGACGAGCTGGCCCAGGCTGGTGCCGGCGGCCCGGGCGGCGATGATGTCCACGCCCGGAGCGGTCAGCTCGGGCTTCACCGCGCCGTCACCGAGCCGCGGCCCGCGGGCGGAGCGGTCGGCCACCTCGTCCTGTTTGGACACCGCGCCGACGGTCAGCGCGGCGGTGGCGGTGCCCGGCGTCTCCACGGTGCTCTCGGCCGGCCCGCGGTTGCCCGCCGCGACCACGAACAGCGCCCCTGAACTGGCGCTGAGGTTGTTCACCGCCTCGCTGAGAATGTCTGTCCCGTTGCTCGGGCCGGCGCCCAGGCTCAGGCTGACGATCCGGGCGCCCTGGGCGACGGCCCATTCCATGCCGGCGATGCCCCAGGACAGGTCGCCGGTGCCGCTGTCGTCCAGCACCTTGCCGATGAGCAGCTGCGCGCCGGGGGCGACGCCCTTGCGGGTCCCCCCGGCGGCCGCGCCGGTGCCCGCCACCGTAGCGGCGACGTGGGTGCCGTGGCCGTGGCGGTCGACCACGCTCCCCGTACCGGTGAAGTCGGCCGAGGCGACGACCCGGCCGGCGAGGTCCGGGTGGGTGGGGTCGTACCCGCTGTCGAGCACCGCCACCTTGACCCCGGTGCCGTCGTACCCGGCCGCCCAGGCCGCCGGCGCCCCGATCTGCGGGACGCTGTCGGCGAGCGTGGCGTGCATCCTGCGGTCCAGCCACACCTTGCCGATGCCGCCGCCGAGCCGGGGCTTTCGGCCGGCCGTCAGCGGGCGGACCGCGTCCCCGGCGATTGCCTGCCAGAACGTGGCCGCCCGCGCCTTCTCCTCGGCGACCGCGGTGGCGCCGACGCTGCGCAGCTCCGCCCGCTTGATGGCACCGGGCGGAGCGGGCGGAGGGGTGCCGGGCAGGGTGGCCGACGCCTGGCCGCCGGTGCCCGCCTCGGCCTTGGCAGCGCTGCCCGCGGGCGCGGCCAGTAGTAGCGGCAGGCTGCCGGAGGAGGCGTCGTCGTAGCCTTGCGCGACCAGGTCGGTGAGGTTGAACAGGGCCTCGTCCAGCTGGCCGGTGGCGACGTACGGCAGGGCTGCGTCCGGGAAGAGGTAGACGTCGCCATCGCGGACCACAGTCTGGTACGCGTCCGGCCGTTCACCGTCGATGCTGGCCATCGGCCGGCCGTCCGGCGTCGTGCCGAGCCTGGCCACGTCTCCGGTGATCAGGGTGACGGTGTGCGCCGGTCGGACCGCGCCGGGCTCGACGGCCGGGCTCGCGACCGCGTCGGCCCTGGGCCCGGTCACCGCCGAGAACGCGCCGGACACGCTGACGGCAACGGCGACCGCTATCGCTCTGCGTAACGAACCCACCGCAGGACTCCTCCCCGAGCTGGCCGATCGGTCGCAGCCTGGCATCGCGTGGTTCACTCGGTCTAGATCATCAAGCGGGCGCAGGTGGGCCACGGCGCAACTGCGCCAGGCGGGCAGGGCCAGGGGAGGGCGGCATGCTGGAGGCGGCCGGACTTGGCGCGGCGGAGGAGTCGGCGTACCTCGCCCTGGTGCGCCGCGGCCCGGCCAGCGAGGGTGACCTGGCGGCGCGGGCCGGGCTGAGCATCGCGCGGACCCGCCGCGCGGTCGCCAGCCTGCAGCGCGAGGGCCTGGTGCACCGTACCCCGGCCCCGCACGACCTGGTGGTGCCGGTCCCGCCGGACCTGGCCGTGGACCACCTCATCAGTCGCCGGCACGAGGAGCTGGAAAGGGTTCGCGAGGCCGCGCGGCGATTGGCCGCCGAGGCCCGGGCACGGCCGGCCAGCCGGCGGACCGAAGAGATGATCGAGATCGTGCAGGGCCGGTCGGCCGTGGTGCACGCGTTCGAGCGGGTGCAGCGCGCAGCGCGGCGGGAGATGCGGGTGCTGGCCGCACCACCGTACGCGGAGAACGTCGGGGTGAACCGTACCCAGCTCGACCGGGAGGCGGCCGGCGTGGTCTACCGGACGGTGTACGGCGTCGACGCGCTCGAGGTGCCGGGCGCCATGGCGGCGCTCGCTGTCCATCTGGCGGCGGGGGAGCAGGCGCGACTCGCCCCGGACGTCCCGATCAAGCTGGCCATCGCGGACCGTACCCTCGCACTGCTCCCGCTGGCCTGGACCGCGGCGGCGCAGGACGCCGCCGTGCTGGTGCACCCGTGCGGGCTGCTCGACGCCCTGGTGGCGCTCTTCGAGAGCGCCTGGACGCACGCCGTCCCGCTCGCCGTACAGGGCCAGGACCAGGACCAGACGGTGGCGCCGGTCGACATTGGCGAGGAGGACCGCAAGCTGCTGGCATTGCTCGCGGCGGGGCTCACCGACGAGGCGGCCGGCGCGCGGCTGGGCCTGAGCCGGCGCACCGTGGTGCGCCGGGTGCACCAGCTGATGGCCGCGTGCGGTGCTCGCTCCCGGCTCCAGCTCGGCTGGCGCGCCCGGGACCGCGGCTGGCTTTAGCAGAGGGGGCCCCCGCCGACGGCGGGGGCCCATCTGTCCATGAGGGATCAGGCGGTGCCACCGCCACCCGGCTGGACCACGCCGTTGACGGTGAGCGTGTACGGGGCGTACTGCCCGACCTGCTCGGTCGGCTCGTCGTAGGCGACCACTGCCACGACCGTCTTGAACGGGGCGAACAGCACCAGCGGGAGCCGCCCGAGGTCAACTGTGGACTTGCCGTTGAACTCGATCTGGAGCGCCACGTTGTGCTTCTCGTCGAGTCCGATCAGCCGCAGGTTCCAGTTGTGCACCTCGATCGCGCGGATCTCGGTCGGCGAGTCGAACGGCTCCAGGCTCGACCCGTCGCTGACCTGGGTGGCACCGACGGTCACGTCGTCGACCATCAGCCCACCCTCGTTGACCCCGCCGTCGCTGACGTACCGGAAGCCGAGCAGGATCGTCTGGCCGGCGTACGCGGACAGGTCGAACGAGTGTGGCTCGAACCCGTTGGTCGTGCCGTTGAGGCCCGGCCCGAGCGGCGCGTCGACCGTCTTGTCACCAGGGATCGCGGTGTAGGTCGCCCCACCGTCCGTGGAGACCACGACGTAGGCGTAGTCGAAGCCGAACTCGGCGCCGTACTTGGCGAGGAAGCGCAGCGTCGGGTCGTCGGTGGGAACGGTGACCTCGGTGATGGCCGCCGAGTCCAGGTTGCTGGCATTGCCGGACCACAGCACGGAGTTGCCGGGTCGGTCCGGATCATTGGTTACCGTCGTCCACTGCAGCGGGATCGGCGGCAGCGTGGCGGCGCCCTTGAAGGTCAGTGACCGAAGCTTGCTTCCCTTGAGGACGGTGCCGTTGGCGTCCTGCAGCGGTACGAAGTCCGCACCGTTCGGCGCGGCGCCCGGGGTCTGGTACGCGGCCGGGTTGGCCAGGTTCACCGTCGACCGCAGGCTCGGCGTGGTCACCCGGCTCTTCGGCACGCCCAGCATGATGCCCTTGCTCGAGTCGCCGACGATCTTGTCGACCAGCACCATGGTCTGGAAGTCGTGCAGGAACTTGTACACGTCATTGACGCCCTCGGTCTTCAGCAGGGCCGCGAGGCTGGCCAGCCCTTGCCGCTCACCGTCGCGGTGGAACCGGGACATGAAGTCGGTGCCGTAGCGGTCGTTGAGGAACAGCATCAACGAGTACGCGTTGCCGTAGTCGGCCAGCACGGCGTTCGGGTTGCCTTCTCCCCACAGGTTGAGGGAGTTCTCCGGTCCACCGCAGTCCCGCGGGTTGGCGTTGAACGGGGTCTGCACGATGCCGAAGCCCTGGAAGCAGAACAGGTGGCTGTCGCCGCCCCGGTCGAACACGGTGCGGGTGCCGTCCACGTAGCCCACCAAGGTCTGCGCGAAGTCGGACAGCCCTTCGTTGACCCAGATGGTCTCGAACGGGTCGGTGTAGTACTGCAGCAGGTGCTGCCATTCGTGGGCGAACGTGCCCTCGTACAGGTGCGGGCGACCCGGACGGCTGGTGCACAGGTCGTCGGTCGGCTCGTCCGGCGGGTTCGCCCCGGTGCGGTGCAGCCAGTCGTACGCGTCGATGGTCATGACGTTGCGGTCAAGCAGTTCGTTGAACTGCGAGGAGAAGAAGCCCGCGATGTACGTGGGCGCCTCCGGGAAGGTGTAGAAGTTGTCGTCCCGCACGTTGTCGATGAGGGCGACGGTCTTGTCGCCGTCTCCGGTGTAGACGCCGCCGTTGCCGTTGGCGTCCGGTCCGAGGAGGGCGTTGGTGCCGTCCCGGTCTGGCGGCGTGCTGAACGCCGTCGTCTCCTTCGGGTAGATGTTGGTGTCGAACTCGTGGACGAAGTTCGCCACCTGCTCGTCGGTGATCTGCGTGGTGGAGGGGATCTGGTTGCGGCAGTCACCAGCCGGGAAGGAGATGTCGTTGGCGACCCAGACTTCGATCTTGTCGCCGACGCCGCGCAGTGTGTAGTCCTTGCGGTACAGGATGCCGTTGAAGTCGTCCAGGCCCAGCCACTGCCGGACGGTGCCCACCGGGGGAGTGGTCGCCGCCTGCAGGGTCTGCGCGCGGGCGCTCGCCTTCGGCGAGTACCGCTGGGGGGTCTTGACGGGCTTGCCGTCGAGCTTGAAGTCCTTGGCGTCCAGGGGGTTCAGTTCGCGGACGTCACTGGGTGGCGCGGGCTTGGCCGCCGCGGCCTGGGTGCTCTGCCCGGCGGTCGCGGGTGAGCCCGGAAGTACGGTAAGTAATGGGACTGCGAGGACGGTGGCTGCGGCCCCGACGATGCGGCTGCGTGCCATGGAACCCCTTTCCGGTGCATCGTGGCCCGGGTCTCGCGGTGAGGATCGCCCACATCGAGACATGCAAGGACCCGGGCATGACTACCCGTGCTTACCTGGCCACGCCCCTGTCGCGCAAGGGGTTCAATTGCCGAGTCAAAAATTGGCGGGTGGAACGGTCGTCGCCCATTCGGCCCACTCCGCGAGTGCGCCGTAGAGCCGGGCACCGGTTTCGGCCGCGATGCGCAAGGACTGCGTCTGCGGGCTGTCGCCGAAGTCCCCGCGGCCCTTTGCATCCGCATACGCCCGGTAGGTCGCGGCCGGCCGGACGAAGAACTCGGACTCCTCGGTGAGGTGCCGGCGCAGGTCCGCCGGCTCCCAGACGGGTACCTCTTGGCATGTCTCTGGGGACATGTCCCCTAATACATGTATCTCTGGAGGTATGTCATGAGCCGCCGTCCGGTACTGGTGACCGGCGCCACGGGTGGGATCGGGATGGCAGCCGTGCGCGTGCTGGTGAACCGGGGATATACCCGGTCTTCGCGACCACGCGCGGCGACACCGCCCCGTTGGCCGGCCCGCCCGCGCGTCCGCGGGGTGACGATGGACGTCACCGACCCGGAAGCGTCGCCGCCGCGGCCGAGCAGGTGAGCCGCGAGGCGGGCGACGGCGGCCTGCGCGCGGTGGTCAACAACGCTGGAGTGATCGTGCAGGGGGCCCCTGGAGCTGGTCCCGCCGGGTAGGTTCCGGATATGGACCACGGGAGACGCCGGGTCGTGCTGGACACCGACATCGGTTCCAATGTGGATGATGCACTGGCGCTGGGCATGCTGCTTGGCTCGCCCGAGGTCGAGCTGGTCGGTGTGACCACTGTGTACGGGGACACCGCGCTGCGCGCCCGGCTGGCCCGGCGGTTGGTCGGCCTCGCCGCGGCCGACGTGCCGTGCTACGCCGGGGCCCGGGAGACGCTGACCGGTCGCCCGGTGTGGTGGGCGGGGCACGAGGGCGCGCTCTTCGCCGACCTGGCGGCCGAGCAGGTCGCGGCCCGCCCGGCAGCAGATTTCCTGGTGGACGCGGCCCGGGAAGGCGGTGACCTGGACGTCATCGCGATCGGCCCGCTGACCAACATCGCCGCGGCGATCAAGGCCGGCGGCAAGTTCCGGCATGTCACCGTGATGGGCGGCCGTTTCACCGCCGACCAGCCGGAGCACAACTTCGCGGCCGACCCGGAGGCGGCGCGGGTCGTCTTCACCAGCGGAATCCCGGCGACGGTCTGCGGTCTGGAGATCACTGAGCAGGTGCGGATAACGCCGAATGAGCTGGTCCGTATCCGAGCCGCCGGTCGGATCGGCGTGGCACTGGCCGCCGAGGTGGAACAGTACTGGCGATATCGCGGCCAGCAGCACAACATCCCGCACGATCCGGTGGCGGCGTTGACGCTGCTGCGGCCCGACCTGTTCCAGACCGAGCCGGTCGAGGTGGCCGTGTCGACCGAGGAACCCGCGGGCCTGAGCGTCGCCACCGCGGCACCGTCGAGCCCGGTCCGGGTCGTCACCGCGCTGGATGCGACGGCCGTCGGCGAGGAGATCCTCGCCCGCATCTGTCAGTCGGCTTCGCCCCGGCGCAGCAGTTCGGCCAGCTGAGATGCGGGCGACGGCTGCGAGGCCGGTAGGTCCGACTGCGGTTCAGGGGACCGGTTAGGCGAATCTTGCGAGTCCGGAGGCGATGCGGGTCGGTCCTGTGCGTCGGGCGACGAGTCCGGTCGGTCCGGTGGCGAGGGATGCCGCTCCGGTGCCTCGGGCGAGGGTGGCGCTTCGAGCTGCCGGGGCCGCTCCGGCTGTGCCGGGGCCACCGTCACGGTCACCTCGCCGTCCAGGCTCTGCACGCGTACCGCCGACGCCCGCCCGCGGTACTCGACGGTCACCGTGATGGCCAGTTCGCGATCACGGCCGACCGCCCGCCGGGCCGCCTGGATCAGCTCCTCCACCACCGCGCTCGGGCTGGGCGGTGGGCCGGCTGCGCGGCGTCGAAGCTCCTCCATCCGAGCCATCCTGGCCAGCGCGTCGTCCAGGCCACCTCGCATCGAATCCGATCACCCCCTGCCAGAGTCTCAGCCTGTCCGGGTACCCGTGGCACGGTCCAGCGCCCGATCCAGCAGCACCAGCAGCGTGTCGCGCACGGAGAGCCGCTCGCGTGCGTCGAACGCCACCACCGGCACCGCCTCGTCGACGGCCAGCGCCCAGCGCACCTCGTCCAGGTCGTGGGCGAGCCGGCCGTCGAACGCGTTGACCGCCACCACGAACGGCAGGTTCGCCTGCTCGAAGTAGTCCACCGCCGGGTAGCAGTCGTCCAGCCGGGCGCTGTCCACCACGACCAGTGCACCGAGCGAACCGCGCACCAGGTCGTCCCACATGAACCCGAAGCGCGCCTGGCCCGGCGTACCGAACAGGTAGAGCTTAAGGCTCCGGTCGATGGTGACGCAGCCGAAGTCCATGGCGACCGTGGTCGTGGTCTTCGCCGACGACGGCCCCGGATCGTCGACGCCGACCGACACCGCGGTCATCTCCGCCTCGGTGGTCAGCGGCGCAATCTCGGAGATGGCGCCGACGGTGGTCGTCTTGCCGACGCCGAAGCCGCCGGCGATGATGATCTTGACCGGAATGGGCGGGGCGTCAGGAGATCGCACGGAGTCCACGGATCACTCGCTTGATGGTTTCGGGGTTGTGGGGGTCCGCGACGTCCGCCGTGTGGACGTCGAGGTGGCCGGTGGAGCGCAGGTCGCCGACGAGGATTCGGGTCACGCCGAGGTGCAGCCGCAGCCGGGCGGAGATCTCGGCCACCGACATCGGCTCTGCGCAGAGCGCCACGATTGCCCTCAGCTCCGGGGCGAGACCCGCCAGCGGGGCACCGGGACCGGACGGCCCCGGCCGGCGGGCGGTCACCTGCGTCTCCAACCTGATCTCCGGGTCCGCCGCCTCCACCCGGCCGGAGGTCAGCACGAACGGACGCAGTTCGCTCACCCCGCCCGGCTCCGGCTCCGGAGGCGGGCTCGGCGGCGGCTGGCGGAGGTAGGGGCGGATCCCGGGCGTGCGCTCCGGTCCCGCATCTGCCCCGGGCGGCTGGAGGCTCACGTCTGTACGGCGTTCTTCAGTTCTGCGACGAGCCGGGGGGTCAGCGCCGCGCCGGCCCGGTTCGCGAACAGCGTCATCTCGTACGCCACCGTGCTCAGGTTGGCGGATCGGTCCGCGATGACTCCCAGCACCGACCCGCTGCTGATGGCGGTGACCAGCAAATAGCCGCCGGCCATGTCGATGATCACCCGGTTCAGCGCGCCGAGCGAGTACCAGGTGGCCGCACCGCCGGCCAGGCTGGTCAGGCCGGAGACCACGGCCGCCAGCCGCTCGGCGTTGGCGCGGTCCTTCGTCGCCGACATGGCCATCAACAGGCCATCGGACGAGACGGCGATGGCCTCCAGCACTCCGGCGGTATTGGAGGTGAACGCGTCCAGCAGCCAGTTGAACGTCTTGGCCTCGGGACTCAGCTCCACCGTCGCGTGCGGACGCTCGCCGTTCGGGTGGGAGTGGGCGCTCGTCATCGTGTCTCTTCCTGTTCCGGCCGGTGGTCGGAGCCGACCTCTCGTAGGGCGCGGTTCACGCCGGACTCGAACTGTTCGACCAGTCTGCGTGCCTGCTCGGGATCTAGCGGTTGGTGGTCCACGGGCGGCGGTCCGGACCGCTCTCCGGCCGGCCACAGGGTGGCGCCGGGCACCCTGCGGGTCAGGGGCGACTTCCCGGCCGGGCTGACCGGAACGTCCACACGGGACCCGTTGACCATCTCGCCCAGGGCGCGCCGCACTCCGGCCTCGAACTCTTCGACCAGTGTTCGAGCCGAGTCCGGGTCACCAAAGGACCGCGTCGGCTCGGCCGGCCTCGGCGACGTGCCGGGGGGAAGCTGCGCCCCCCGTACGCGCCGCCGCAGCGCGGGCCGGGAGCGGGCGGCGTCCGCTGGCTCCGCGGTGGCGTTCGTCGCCGCCTCGCCCGCGACCGGGGCCTGGTTGGTCGCCGCCGGCTCAGTCGAGGCTCCGCCGGTCGCCCCCGGCTTGATCGGGGCCTCGCCGGCCGACGCTCTGCCGTCGCTGGGCGCTGCCGCCGGCCTGTCGCTGGGCGCTGCCGCCAGGCCGTCGCTGGGCGTCGCCGTTGAACCTTCGCCCCGCGGTGCCGCCGGGCCGTCGCCGGGCGCGGCCGTCCGTACCGGGCGTTCGTCGGGGGCAAACGCGTTCCATGTTGGACCCGCTGTCAGCGTGCGGGTCGCACGCTCCAGCGCCGCCACGTCGAACGGCGGGTCAGTGCGGGTTGCGAGGGACGCCAGTGGCGCCGACGGTGCAGCGGGCAGTGCGGCCCGCGCCGGCGCGGTGGCGGGATCGATGAGGTGGAGAGTATTCGCCTCCGGCTCGAGCGGCACCGGTACAAGCATGTGCTGGGCCAGCTCGACGACGGCCGTGACGCCGCCGCCCGGCGTCGCAGACAGCGTGACCCCTATGCCGTGCCGTCGGGCCAGCCGGCCCACCACGAACAGGCCGAGCACTTCGGTCGGCGCCAGGTCCAGCCGCTCCCGGCGGGCCAGCCGGGCGTTCTCCTCGGCCAGCCGGTCCGGTGGCATGCCGAGGCCGTGGTCCACAATGGCCAGTTGGGCACCGGTGCCGGTGACGGTCCGGTTGGCGGTGACGGTGACCCGGGTGTGCGGCGGCGAGAAGTTGGTCGCGTTCTCCATCAGCTCGGCCAGCATCAGCACCAGGTCGCCCACCAGTGCGGGCGCCACCACGAGGTCGTCCGGGACGGACAGGTCGACTCTGGTGTAGTCCTCGATCTCGCCCAGCGCCAGCCGCACCACGTCGCCGAGCTGCACCGGGGCGACGTGCGGCTCCGCCCCGGCTGCGCCGGAGAGCACGACCAGGCTGCTCGCGCTGCGCCGCAGCCGGCTGGAGACGTGGTCGAGCCGGTACAGCTGCTGCAGCCGGCTCGGGTCCTGCTCGCCGCGCTCCAGCTGGTCGATGAGGGCGATCTGCCGGCCGACCAGGTTCTGCGTGCGCCGGCCGACGTGGCCGAACATCTGGGCCACGTTGCGTCGGCTGGCCACCTGCCGCTCGACCAGCCGCGCCGCGGTCTGCTGCACCCGGTCGAAGGCCCGGGCCAGGTCGCCGATCTCGTCCTGGGCCGCCACCTCGACCGGCGCCAGCTGGACCGGCATGGCCGCTTCGGACTCGTCGTCGGCGACCCGCTCCAGCTCCGCCTCGGCCAGGCCGGCCACCCGTTCCGCCGAGCGGGTGAGCCGGATCAGCGGCCGCACGACCGCGCCGGCCACCACGAGACTGAGCACCACCACCAGCAGCAGGACCGCGACGGACAGGCCAGCCGTGGCGTAGGCGAGGACGAGGGCCTGGCGCTGTTCGCTGGTCACCTGCGCGGTCACCTCGGTGGAGATCTTGCGCTCCACGAAACGCCCGAGGGTGATGAACGACAGCAGCGTAGGGAACAGGGTCGGCGCCGACAGGCGGCTGATGGTACCGACCGGGTCGGCGGGGTAGCCGGTGAGGAAATCCCTCCCGGCCCGCGCCTCGAACGCCTCCTGCACCAAGGTGTAGAGCGCGAACTGCTCAGGGGTGGCGAACGTCTGCACCCGCTCGACGCTGGCCTGCGTCGTGGCCATCACGCTGCCGAGCTGACTCATCGCGGCCGGGCTGCGGGTCGCCGCCGCGATCACCATGTACGCCGCGCCGGTGTTGATCCCTTCGTCCAGCCGCAGCACCGCGTCGAGGGCGACCACCTCCCGGCTGCCCAACGCGGACATGTCCAGCCGTTCGCCGAGATGCAGCGAGCTGATGAGGCGGGCGATGACCGTGCTGAAGGCGGCCATCGCCTGCTCCGGAGGCACCGTCCGGCTCAGCACCTGGCTGCGTATCGGGCCCAGGTCGCGGATCGCCTCGACCGCCGCCGAGACCTCGGCCGGCAGGTCCTCGCCGAGGTCGGCGCGCAGGTCTGCCATCCGGTCCAGGACCTTGGCCGTCTGCTCGGTCAGCTCCGACTGGTCGGCGATCTGGACCAGGTAGCCTGCGGCCTGCATCCGCTCCAGCTGCAGCTCCTGTACGAGCGCACCGACGCCGCTGGCGATCCGCATCGCGCGCACGGTCTGTCCGGCCCGGTCAGCGTGCCGGACCTGGTCGAGCACCAACGGGACGGTGAGAGCGGCGACCGCGAGCAGCGGGATCGCGGTAAGCAGCGCGAGCTTGCCGCGGATACGGACCTTACCGAGGATCACCGGACCGCCCCCACCCCGGAAGCCCGGCGCCGTCGGTCTCGCTGCGCAGCCCCGCTGGCGTGCTTACCAGCGGTCGCTCCACGGGCGCCGCGACCGGCTGCGGTTCCGCGGGTGGCCGCTGGTCCAGCGCCCTGCGCCGGAGCGGGACGTACGTGAGGACGACCGGCGTGGCCACCAGCAGCACCGCCAGCGCCAGCGCGGCCACCGCGGCGCGCTGCCGCCGGTCCAGGTCCCTGATCCGCGTGACGATCAGCTCGTCCAGCTCGGTGTAGATGGTGGTGCCGAGATCTGCCGCGGCGCGGTGCAGGTCGGCCTGCGCGCTGGCCAGCGGCGCCTGGTTGGGGACGAGCTGGTCCGCGCCCGGCGCGCTGGCCGCGCCGAACGCATCCATGCTGCGCTGGAACAGATCGAACCGGCTGAGCAGGTTCTCGCTGAGCGAACGGCTCTCGGTGCTGTCCACTGCGGACCGCAGGTCGTCGGCAAGGTCGCCGGCCGGGTCGGTGAACGCCGACCGGACCACGGCGAGCGTCGCGATCTGCGCGGTGCGCTCGGATACGGGACGGGTCGGCGCGACGATGGTGAGATCGGCCAGGCGGCCGGCCGCCACGGTAACCTCCGGCAGCTCCTCGGCGGCGGCGTCCTCAAGGAAGAACGCGTCCGCGTCCGGATCGCGGATCAGCCCCGATGTCTCCCGCACCCTGCCGAAGAGCGCGAGCAGCATCTCGGCGGCCTGGGTGTGCGCCGTGTACGCGGCGGCCGCATCGGTGAAGGTCCGCGGCAGCGCGTCAATCTTGCCGCGCAGTGCGGACCAGCGGTCGTGGCTGCCCAGCTCGTCGCCGAACCGGTCGTCGACCTGGGTGGTCGCGGCGACCGCCCGGGCCAGCGCCTGGGGGTCGGCCGGTGCCCGTCCGGCGACCGCGGCGGTCTGCGCCTGGCTCAGCGCAAGCGTCAGCTGCCACAGCGACGCCAGGTACGCCACGCCGTGCCGTTCCTTCTCGGCGAACGCCTTCTGCTCTCCGGTCGCCCGCTGAACCTGGACGAAGAGCACGGTCACCGGGATCAGGACGGCCACCAGCACCAGCGACCGCACCAGGCGTCCGGCACGTCCCGCCCGCTGGTGGGAAGACTGCGCTGAGGACGGCATCGTTCACCTTCCGGCCCGTGGAGGAACGTGATCGACCTCGGATGGTGACCCTGGGTAGGTCGGGAGTCGACCCGGTGTCCGTGAAGCTAGTGGAGCGAGGGCTGGGCGACGCCACCTCCGTTAAGTCACCTTTCCGACTGGAAGCGCTCCCATTGCGCAACGTCTGTGCATCTTGGACGGAGAGTGTGTGTCGCGCTGGCGAAGGGACCACTTTCTGCCGGTCTCATCGGTTACACCGGAGTTCGCAGTATCGGAAACCCGCGACCGACGTGGTCCGCTCAGGCGGACAGCTCGCGCTCCAGTGGCGTCCGGAAACGGGGGGTGACTCGGACGTTGCGGTGCCACACCCTCAGCCGTTCGGCCGCGTCGGCGACCGCCGCCTCCGCCTCGCGCCCGATGTCCTCCATCAGCCGGTAGACGATCTCGCCGTCGGCGCGCTGCGCCCACCCGCCCACGATCCGGCCGTCACACCACACCGTCGGACCGGGGTTTCCGGACCGATCGAACAGTGCCGGCCCGTGATCGCCGAGGAACCAGTCCCGTCCGGACCACCCCATGACCGTCGGGTCCAGCGCGGGAAGCAGGGCGACCCACGGTTCGGGAACCGGCTGTGGGTCAAGGTCGTCCGCGAGCACCAGACCGGTGCCGCCACCGTCCAGATCGACCTCGACCGGGTTGATCGCGGCCAGCGCCTGCTTCACCGCGGCCGCCGTCCAACCGGTCCACCAGCGGAGGTCCGCGACTGTGCCCGGACCGTACGCGGACAGCCACCGCCGGACGAGCTGCACCCGGGCCGGCTCGGTGGGCAGCTCGGGCAGCCCGCCCGGCAACCAGGCCGCGGTCGGTGACCACCGGTACTGGCTGCTGATCCAGGAGCCGCGCGGCCGTCCGCGGATGATCCGGCCGTCGGCGGCGAGCAGGAAGAGCACCCGGGTGGTCAGGTTCACCACGGCCTCGTACTTCTTGCCCTGGGCCTGCACGATCCGCTCCCGCAGCGCCGGCACGTGCTCGGCCAGCTCGGCCCCGGTCGCCTCGCCGAGCGCTTCGAGCGCCCGCACCGTGGCTTCCTCGGCCTCCTTGAGCCAGCTTTCCGGCTCGGCCCCGTCGGCCGGCACGCCGCCCTGCTTGAGTTGCCCGACCAGCCTGCGGCGTTCCTGCGTGGCGATAGCCCGGGTGCAGGCGGCGTGCACGACCGGCGCCAGGTCCACCGGGACGACGAACACGGTGCGGCGCATGCCGAGCATCCGCACGAGCGAACGGTCTTCGTAGAGGGCCTTGTCGAGGTCCCTGACCGGCGCGAGGCCGGTCCTGGCGGCGGTGGCGAGGTAGACCGTTGCCGGGTCGGTGGCGTGCAGGGCGACCAGCGCGTCGGCCACGGCCACGGGTCCGGTCGCCGCGCCGGCGACGCTCACCCTCCCGGCCCCGGCCGCGGCGTGCGCTTTGGATGTGGCAAGGCGATGCCGTACGGCGATCCGGGCCCGCCGCTGTTCGGTGGTGATCCGCCGCCGTGCCCCTGCCATGGCGTTCCTTCCGAAAGGCCTGTCGGTCAACCTGCGAGGTTGCGGTGTTGCTCGGCGCATCGCCTACGACTGATAGGCATGAGCATGCACGAGCCCGCCGGGTTCTGGGCATCGCTCGGCTTCGTTACCGAACCGTAATATTCTTGCGACAACTACTTTCGGTAGCGCCTGCTGGGTGGATATCGCATAGATCACCCGGAAAGTTCGGTCGCTAGGCCGCCTCTCGTTCACTCGCCAGTAACGTGCGGTGACTCCCGCGTGTGGTGCGGGTTACCCGTCGGTAGCAACGGGTCTTGTGACGTACGTCCCTTCGCGAGAACATCGGCACGCCACGCTATACGCACCTGCGTAGCGGGGCAGCATGACGACACTCCTACCGCTCCGGCTTCCCGGCGGCCGATTGGGCCGCGTCGGTGGCACCCCTCACGAGGAGGAATCTGTGAAGGACACGCAGGGCAATCTGGTGCTGGGGCGCACCAGGTGGCGGCGGTTCGCCGCCGCGGCGATCCCCGCCGGTGTGGTCGCCGCGGGCCTGTTCGCTGGCGTCGCGGCCGGCATCGTGCCGGTCTCGATCAACATCTCCGGCCAGTCGTTCAAGGTCTCCGCGAGCAGGTTGGAAGGGGACGGCTTCGCGCAGTACCCAGGCGTGGCGATCGTGGAGAAGGACAAGAGCCTGAAGCCGGTGGCGACGTCCGCCATCAAGAGCGCCGACCTGTACGACCTGTGCCAGTCCGTGAAGGTTCCGGGCACGCCGTTCGTCCTCCTTATCCACGCTGGTGGCGGCGGGACCCCGGCGCACGCGGACAACCTGCTGATCGGGATGGACAACCTCCAGGGCAACGCGACGTTCACCAACATTGACATCGGTATCGACGCGTCGCTGGCGAAGAAGGGCGGCGCCGCCGGGACCGTCGGCGACTTCGCGCAGCAGGCCGACCACGTCACCATCACCGACCTCAAGCAGGAGGCCTACAGCACGCAGGCCGGCACCTTCACCCTGAAGGGGCTCGACATGCGCATCAACACCCAGGGCCAGGAGTGCTTCACCAGCTCGCCCTAGTGATGGGAACACTTGAGGCCCGCTGGGGCCGCTGAGCGCGGTTCCGGCGGGCCTCACCTTGGGGCGCCCAGGGAGCGACAGGAAGATCCATCCGAGGAGGAGTAGGTGACATCCGCGGACGCGGTACATCGGAAGCGCGGTGCGCTGGCCCGCGGCTGGCGTGACTTCCGGCGTTGGCGGCGGCGCAGGCCGTTCTGGGCCGGATTCTTCACTCTCCTCGGTGGACTGATCATCTACGGCAGCACCCAGCTGTCGTTCAGCAACTTCCAGATCAAGATCGGCAACGAGGGCTTCCTCAGCTACGTCATCCCGCTGGTGCTCCTCCTCTGCGCCCTGCTCATCTGGTTCACCCCGCAGCAACGCATCTTCTACGGCGTGATCGCCGTGGCGGTGGCGCTGTACTCCTTCATCGGAGTCAACTTCGGCGGCTTCTTCTTCGGCATGTTGTTCGGCATCATCGGCGGCTCGCTCGCCATCGCCTGGGCACCGGTCCAGCCCGTGCCTCCCGCCGGGGAACCGGCCCAGCCGGGCGGCGACCCGGCCGAGGGTGAGGCCGGTCCGGCCGAGGACGACACCGTGGCGGTCAGAGACGAGGCCGTGCCGGCCGAGCACCCGCAGCCAGAGGCCAGTGTGGACGAACTGCTCACCGGCCCGCTGACCGACACGCTCCCCCCGCCGGTCAACCCACTCACCGAGCCGGCACAGGCCGCGCCGCAAACGGCGGGTGCCCACCGCTACGAGGAGGACACGGCGGTCCCGTACGAGGAGGACACGCCGGTCCCGCCGCCGGACGTGGCGGACACGCAGCACATCCCGGTGCAACGGGAAGGCGAGGAGCGGTGGCCCGAGGAGCCGCAGCCGCCGGATGCGGGCAACGGGACCGGTCCGCTTCCCCGGCGGACTCCCCGACTCTTCGCCATCACACTGGTCCCGCTACTGCTGGCCGCGCCGGCTATCGTCGGGCTGCACGGCGGCACGCCAGCGCGCGCCGAACCGGTGCCATACCCTTCACCCTGCCCGACCGGCATTAAGGCGGCGGGCGCCCGGGCGAAGCCGGCGAGCGGCGGCACCACGGCGTCGCCCCACTCGTCCACCCGGTCTCCGGTTCGCACTCCGACCACCGCGGCGAGCACACCCGACGCGACTACCGGGCCGGCTGCGAGCCCGTCGCCGGACCCGTCCCCGTCTGACTCCACATCGGATGGCGGCCTGATCGGTGGCCTGCTCGACGGCGTCGGTCGCCTGCTGGGCATAGGCGAAGAGAGCACGCCCAGCGCGCCGGCCACTCCGCCGGCCAGCGCACCGCCGAGCACGTCACCTACGCCGGCGAGCAGCCCGACCGCTGGCGGCGACACCGGGCGGACGCCCACGCCGGCGGCCAGCCCGAGCTCGGCGAAGCCGACGAAGTCCGCCTCGGCCACGCCGAAGCCGACCTCATCGGCCGATTGCGTCGTGGTGGACCCGAAAACGCACGACGCCGATGGCGTGCCGGCGGTGCAGAAGGTCCCGGACCGGATGCTCGGCAGCAAGCTGACCCTGAACGGCTTCTCCTTCGACGGTGTGACCAAGTTGGACACGGCGGACGGCGGCACCATCCGGGTGTTGCAGTTCTCCATGTCGAGTGCGACCACCGAAGACTTTGAGCTGCAGGTGCCGGGGCCCGGCGACCGGACCATCTCGCTTACCAGCAGCGCGCTGACCGTGCAGCAGGCCGGCGACGGCGGCCAGCTGGTGAAGTTCTACTGCAGCAAGTTCACCGGCAAGCTTGTCCTCGACATCCTCGGTGTGCCGTTCGAGATCCCGATCCCGTTGACCTTCACGCCGGACTTCCCGCCGCCGCTCACCTTCTCGAAGATGGTCTTCGCCGACATCGATATCCAGCTGGTCTTCGTCGACACGGACGTGCTCAAGGCCCCCAACCTGAAGGCCACCATCCGGGCCTGACGGCCCGCACAAAGACACCAGAGCCGAGCTGCCCGACTGGCAGCTCGGCTCTTTGCGCCTCTACAGGCGGGCCAGCGCCCGGCGCAGCGGGTCCAGGCCGAGCGAGCCCAGGTTCAGCGCATCCCGGTGGAACGCCTTGAGGTCGAAGTCGGCCCCCTTGCGGCGCTTGGCCTCCTCCCGCGCCTGCAACCAGATCCGCTCACCAATCTTGTACGCGGGGGCCTGGCCCGGCCAGCCCAGGTACCGGTTGACCTCGAAGCGCAGGTTCTCGTCGGGCAGCCGGCAGTGGGCGCGCATGAACTCCCAACCCATCTGCGGGTTCCACGTCTGGCCGGGATAGAAGCCGAACGGGTTGTCCCGCGGGACCGGCAGCTCCAGGTGGACGCCGATGTCGAACACCACGCGGGCGGCCCGGAACGCCTGGCCGTCCAGCATGCCCAGCTTGTCGCCGGGGTCGGCCAGGTAGCCCAGGTCATCCATCAACCGCTCGGCGTACAGCGCCCAGCCCTCGCCGTGCCCGGAGGTCCAGCACAGCAGCCGCCGCCACCGGTTGAGCAGATCCGCGCGGACCACCGTCTGCGCGATCTGCAGGTGGTGGCCCGGCACCCCCTCGTGGTAGACCGTGGTCACCTCGCGCCAGGTGGAGAAGCTGGTGATGCCTTGCGGCACCGCCCACCACATGCGGCCCGGCCGGGTGAAGTCCTCGCTCGGCCCGGTGTAGTAGATGCTTCCGTCGCTGGTCGGGGCGAGGCAGCACTCGATCCGCCGTACCGGCTCGGGGATGTCGAAGTGGGTGCCGTTCAGCCCGGCGATGGCGGCATCGGCGAGCTGCTGCATCCAGTCGCGGAACGCCTCCTTGCTGGCGATGGTGCGGGCCGGGTCGGCGTCGAGCGCCGCGACCGCCTCGTCCACCGTCCCGCCCGGCACGATCTTGTCGGCCACCGCGCGCATCTCGGCCTCGATGCGGGCCAGCTCCTCGAAGCCCCAGGCGTACGTCTCGTCCAGGTCCACCTTGGCGCCGAGGAAGTACTGCGAGGCCAGCTCGTACCGCTCCCGGCCGACGGCCTGCTTCTCCCGCCCGCGCGGGGCCAGCTCGTTGCGCAGGAAGTCGCCGAACGCGGCGGTCGCCTCGGTCGCGGCCTGCGCCACCCGCTCCAGGTCCCGGCGCAGCGCGCCGTCGGCGCTGGCCCGCCTGGCCAGCCCGTGGTAGAAGTCGTCGCCGTCGGGGTCGGTCCAGATGTCGCATTGCTTGGCGACCTCGACGATTTGCGCCTGCGAGCTGATGTGGCCCGCATCCGCCGCCGTGAGCAGCGTACGCCGGTACTGCTCGAGTGCCCGCGGCACCTGGCTGAGCCGGGCGACGATGTTGGCCACCGCCGGTTCGCCCTCGGTCGGCATCAGGTCGAAGACCATGCGGACGCTGTGCAGCGCGCTGGCGATCACGTTCAGCTCGCTGGTCACCTCGCCCGCGTCGTACCGGGCCAGCTCCAGGCCGAGGCGTTCCTGCATGGCCTCCTGCCCGACCCGCTCGGTCTCGCTCTCCGGCTCGATCGAGTCCAGCTCGGCCAGCGTCCGGCGGGTCAGCTCGGCCTGGGCGGCGAAGCCCTCCGGCGACAGGTCGTCGAGACGGTCGTCGTGGCCGCCGATGCCGACGGCCGTGGCGCCGATCGGGTTGAGCGCCGCCCACTCGTCGACGTAGCGGTTGGCGAGGTCATCGATTCTTCCCACGTGCTGACCCTACGCGACGCGGCAGCGGCGGCGAGCGGGGATCTCCCTTCAATCAGGGCAGGAGCCGGCGGTCCACCGGGAGCGGCGCGGCGGCCGCGGAGGCTTGAGCGCAGTGACCTGCACCACGAGGTCCGAAAATCGCGCGACTTGCGTCGTACCCCTGGACAAGAGTGCGTGGGGTGAACGTCGACCGTCGCTGGGTGCCAGCCTTCGTCCTGCTCGCGATGATCTGGGGTTCGAGCTTCCTGTTCATCAAGGTGGGCGTGCGGGAACTGCACCCGCTCTACGTGACGCTCGGCCGGCTCTCGGCCGGCGCCCTGACGCTGCTGGTCATCCTCGTCCTCACCCGGGACCGGCTGCCGCGCGACCCCAGGCTGTGGGGGCACCTCGCCGTGGTGGCGATGGTGTCGAACGCGGTGCCGTTCACCCTCTTCGGCTACGGCGAGCAGCGCGTCTCGTCGGTGCTCGCCGGCATCTGGAACGCGACCACGCCGCTGGTCGCGCTCCCGCTGTCGGCGCTGGCGTTCCGCGTGGAGAAGATGACGGGCCGGCGGGTGGCCGGCGTGGCGCTGGGCTTCCTCGGCGTCCTCGTCCTGCTCGGCGTCTGGCGCGGCGTGGGCGGCAGCGCGCTCACCGGCCAGCTCATGTGCTTCGCCGCGGCGGCGTGTTACGGCGTCGCCATTCCGTACCAGCGGCGGTTCGTCACCGCGCGGTCCGAGTCGGGGCTGGCGCTGGCCGCGACCCAGCTGCTGCTCGCCACCGCGCAGCTGGCCGTGGTCGCGCCGCTGGCCGCCGGCGCCCCGCCCGCCCCGACCAGCCTCTCGCCGGAGGTCGCCGGCAGCGTGCTGGCGCTCGGCGCGCTCGGGACCGGGGTGGCGTACGTGCTCATGTTCCGGGTGATCCGCGGCGCCGGCGCCACCACCGCCTCCACCGTCACCTACGTGATCCCGCTGTTCGCCACGCTGATCGGAGTGCTCGTGCTGGACGAGCACCTGACCTGGTACGAGCCGGTGGGCGGGCTGGTCGTGCTGGCCGGCGTGGCGATCTCCCAGGGCGCGTTCCGGTTGCCCAAGTGGCTGCGGGCGGTCGGGCCGCGGCAGGAGAGAATCGGCCCGGGCAGATGGAAGGCGGACGAGGTCAGTGTGACCGAGCCCAGCTGACCAGCTGGTCGGCGGTCCAGGTGTTGACCACCCGGTCGGGGTCCACTCCGCAGAGCGCCGCCCGTTCGCAGCCGTACCGCAGCCAGTCCAGCTGGCCCGGCGCGTGCGCGTCGCTGTCGATGGAAAACCGGCAGCCGGCCTCGACCGCCAGCCGCAGCAGCCGCTTGGGCGGGTCCAGCCGGTCCGGCCGGCAGTTGATCTCCACGGCCTTGTCCCGCTCGGCGCAGGCGGCGAAGACCGCCGCGGCGTCGAAGTCGCTGGGCGGGCGGGTCTGCCCGGCCCGGTGCCCCTTGTCGCCGCCGCCGGTCAGCCCGAGTCGGGACGCGGGCACCTTCCGCCCGGTGCAGTGGCCCAGGATGTCCAGGTGCGGGTTGGCGACCGCGGCCAGCATCCGCTCGGTCATCCGGGGGCCGGGGTCACGAAGTCCACTATGGACCGAGCCGACCACGATGTCCAGCTGGGCCAGCAGCTGCTCGTCCTGATCCAGCGATCCGTCGTCGAGGATGTCCACTTCGATGCCGGTCAGGATGCGGAATCCCTCCGGCAGCTGGGCGTTGAGCCGTTCGACATACTCCAGCTGCTGGCGCAGCCGGGCCGGGCTCAGCCCGCGGGCCACGGTCAGCCGTGGCGAGTGGTCGGTGAGCACGATGTACTCGTGCCCCAGCTCGACCGCGGCGAGCGCCATCTCCTCGATCGGTGAGCCGCCGTCGGACCAGCTGGAGTGCGTGTGGCAGTCGCCGCGCAGAGCCTTCCGCAGGGCGGCCGCTGCGGAGTCCACATCGGATTCCGCGGTGGCGTTGAGCCGGCGCAGGTAGACCGGCTCCTCACCGGCGAGTGACTCGACGACGCAGCGGGCGGTCACCTCGCCGACGCCGGGCAGTTCGGTGAGCGTGCCCGCGGCGGCGCGCACGGCGATCTCCTCGGCGGGCAGCGCGGCGAGCGCGTTGGCGGCCGAGCGGAACGCGCGTACCCGGTACGTGGCCTCGTGCGCGCGCTCCAGCAGGAAGGCGATCCGACGCAGGTCGGCTACCGGGTCCCTGGGCTCCACAGCCCCAACCTACCGGCTCCGGTTGCGGTAGGCGTCCTCGCGCAGCTCGAGGAAGGCGGCGACACCCTCGTTCCGGAAGTACCGCCACGGCCACTCGGTGAGCTGGTCGCCGATGATGTCGAACTGCTCCGCGGCCTCCCGCCAGGCGCCGGCGCAGGCGAAGGCGAACGCGAACGTGTTGTGTACGGCCGGCCATCCCGGCCGGCGCTGGAACGCCGGGTGTCGCACCGAGTGGTTGGCCGCCGCGTTCAGCTCGGCGACCACCTCAGGCTGGCTCATGTACTTCGCGTCGTCGCCGCTCGGCAGGTCCAGCCAGTACTCGATGTGCGCGTCGGCGACCAGCGCGGCGAGCGGGCTGCCGGCGGGCGACCTGGCTGCCGCCTGGCGGGCGAAGGCGAACATCTCCTCGTGGCTGCCGTACCACTTCCGGCACAGGTACTGCAGCATTGCGGTGTGCGCCCGCTGGTGCCACGGATGCTGGCGGATCGCACCGGCGAAGCGGCGCTCCACCTCGGCGCGGTCGACCTGCCGGCCCATCCCGGAGGTGACCAGGAAGCTCCACGCGGTGGCGTCCGTCGGGTCGCGCTCGACGACCTCGTCCAGGCAGTTCTCGGCCATCTTGAGCCGGCGGAAGAACTCGCGGAACTGCTCCTGCGAAGTCTGGCTGGCCCGTGCGGCGCCACGCGCTTCCCAGGCCCAGTACACGCCGTGTGCACCGCGCACCAGCAAGGGCAGTGTCGAGTACGGCTCAGCCGCGATCCACTGCTCGATCCAGTCCTGGACGCCGTCGACCTCGGCACACACGCCAATGTAGAAGGATCGGTCGTCCGGGTCGGTGACGGTCAGCAGGAAGTCTCTCGCCGCCGGCCAGTTGCGTTGGGTCAACCAGTCGCGCAGGGCCCGGGCCGCCGGATCGCCCAGGCATGGATCCACCACCGGCCGCGCCCCTTGGTCCGCCTGGGCCGGCGCGGTCCGCCGCTTGAAAAGGCGCATGTGGCGGGATGTTAGCCGGGGTGGTCGGCCAACTGGGAGCGGGATCAGTGGTACCGCGAGCGGTATTGTCCGGGCCGACCGCAGGCGGTAGCCTCCGCCCGTTGCCAGGCTGGCGCACGGGGAGGAGTACGTGATGGTCGCGGCGTTCCGGGCCGCCGTAGCCGCGGTTATGCTCGCCGGCTTTTATCTTCTGGCGCTGGTGATGTTCCTCGGCATGGTCGCGTTCGGGTTCTGGCTCGGCTCGGTGACCACCGCCACGATCGCGATCAAGCTGGTCGCGCCGCTCATCGTCGCCAGTGTCGGTGCGGTGACGGTGGGGTTGTGGCGCACGCTGCGGGCCAAGCCGGAGGAGCCGCACGGGCTGCCGCTGGGGCCGGACCAGGCGCCGTACCTGTGGCAGCTGGTGCACGAGCTGGCCGGCGTGGTGCGGACCCGGGTTCCGGACGAGATCCGCATCGTCCCCGACGTCAACGCCGCCGTGGTCGAGCACTCCCGGCTGCTCGGGCTCGTCGGCGGCCGCCGGCTGCTCTACGTCGGCATGCCGCTGCTGCAGGTCTTCACGCTCGACCAGCTGCGCTCGGTGATCGCGCACGAGCTGGGCCACTACTCGCGCCGGCATACCCGGCTGGGCGCGATGGCGTACCGCGGCCGGATGGCTATCGGCATGACGATCGGCCAGCTCGGGCCGCACAACGTGATCGGTTGGATCTTCAAGGCGTACGCCCGGCTGTACCTGCTGGTCGACAGCGCGGTGGTCCGGCGCCAGGAGCTGGAGGCGGACCAGGCGTCGGTCCAGGTGGCCGGCCGGGCGGCGGCGGCCGCCGCGCTGCGCGAGCTGCCGGTGCTCTCCGCCGCGTGGGACTTCTACTTCGACGCCTATGTGGCGGACGGGTGGGAGCGCGGGTACGCGCCGGACGACCTGTTCGGCGGGTTCCGGGCGATGGTCGATGCGCGCAAGGCCGAGCTGAACGAGGTGCGCGCCAGGCAGCCCGAGCGCACGGCGTCGATCTGGGACACCCATCCGCCGATCCCCGATCGCATCGCCGCGATCGCCCGTACGCCGGAGCCGGCCACCTACCGTGACGGCCGGCCGGCCGCGGTGCTGCTGCCCAACATCGTCGAGGTCGGCTGGCGGCTGCAGCAGGCGACGGTACGGTTCGGTCAGCGCACCGTCCTGCCCTGGCCCCAGTTCACCGCGGCCACCTTGACCGCGCGCCTGCAGAGCCAGGCGGACACCATTTTCCGCAGCATCGCGCGTGCCGTGCACACCCAGGCGGTGAACCTCGCGATGGTCCTCGACCTGATCGCGGCCGGCCGGGCGGGCGAGATCGCCGAGCCGCTGTTTCCGGAGAACACTCGGCGGGAGGCGGCCGGACTGTTCGCCGGTCCGCTGGAGATGCTCTTCCAGCTGGCCGCGATCCGCTCCGGGGTGGCCGGGTTCCTGCACTCCTGGTCCGGTCCGGCGACGCTGGTCTGGATGCGCGACGGCGAACCGGTTGACCTGCGGCCGCTCGCCGAGCTGGCGCTGCAGCCCGACGGGCTGGCCGAGGCCTGCCGGCGGCTGGCCTACCTGGGCATCAACGTGCAGGTCGTGGGCCTGGTCGAGCAGCGCGCCAGCGCGGTCGGGGCGAGCGCGCTCGCCGCGCTCGCCAACGTGAAGGTGGACTCCGTCGAGCATGACGTCGTGGTGCTGGACAAGGGTCTGGTGCTGATCGCGAACCCGGGCACGTCAGACGGCGGCCGGCAGCGGCTGGAGCAGCGGTTGGCGCAGTCGCCGGTCATCGAGCTCGCCGCCCGGCACTGGTTCCTGCCGTACGAGGAGGTCGCCTCGGCCAGCGTGAGCCGGAAGGTGCCGCTGCGCGCGGAGCTGCTCCTGCACGACGGCCGGCGGATCCAGATGCAGGAGACCTGGGGCGGCGAGCAGCTCACCAAGGACAGCCGCGACGTGCTGCTGAAGGTGCTCGACTCGCTTCGCGTACCGTGAGATGGTGCGCACGATCGACTGGGTGGACGGGGCGGTCGAGATCATCGACCAGACCGAGCTGCCTGCGCGGACAGTCACCCGCCGGCTATCCACTGTAGACGAACTGGTCGCCGCTATCCGGGCGCTCGCGGTGCGCGGCGCCCCCGCGCTCGGCGTGGCGGGCGCGCTCGGCGTGGCCCTCGCCGCCCGGCAGTACCGGGACGCGGCGCTGGCCGGCGCCGTGCACCGGCTGGAGACCGCCCGCCCCACGGCCGTCAACCTGGCCCGCGGCGTCCGGCGGGCGGCGGCACGGCTGGCCGACGGCCCGGATGCCGTGCTGGCCGAGGCGCTCGCGGTGCGCGACGAGGAGATCGCGTCGTCGGCGGCGATGGCCGCCCGCGGTGCCGACCTGGTCACCG
>Ga0310834_100437_pt1 | contig 48025 bp, 52 predicted proteins | sample SM_ome_2_FD_201314 | JGI IMG/M metagenome (GOLD analysis project Ga0310834, IMG submission 201314) | Sorghum-adapted microbial communities enriched on stacked mutant (SM) sorghum from Joint BioEnergy Institute, Emeryville, California... ...
TCCGGGATGATCAGGTGACGCGAGTACCGGCGGACCTCGTCCGTGGTGAGACTGTCGGCGGGCTCGACGAGCGGTGGCAACGACACGGCGGCTCTCCCTGCTGACGACTGACTGGCCACCATTGTCGACCGGTGGCCGCATCAGGCGCCAACTCCCGTGACTCGGTCCATATTCCGGACGCCGGGTCCCACGGTGACGGATCCGGGTGTGGCGAATCCCCGCGACCGGGGCCGGACCGGCCGGGGCCTCGGGCGGTCAGGCCTGCGGGCCGGTGTAGCGGACGCCGTCCCGGAACGGCCACCCGTACGCCACGCACCCCTGCAGACCCAGGGTCTGCTGCTGCATGACCGGCGCCGGGAGGCCGGGGCCGGGGCACAGCTCGTGGCCGTGGCCGAGCTGGTGCCCCACCTCGTGGTTGATGACGTACGCCCGGTACTCGCCCAGCGGGGCGCCGTAGTCCGGCACCCCGGTGAGCCACCGCGCCGAGTTGATCACCACACGGCCGTCGGTGAGCCGACAGTTGGTGAACTGGCCGGTCTCCAGGCCGTCCTCGCGGCACATCGCCTCCGACAGCACCGGCGAGGCCAGGTAGACCGTGAACTCCTGCCCGGCCGCGCCGGAGACCCGCTGGAACCGCAGCGACCCGTCGGCGGTCCAGCTCCGGGCGTCGGAGAGGATCGCCTCCACCGCCGCGGCGAACTGCTCCACCGGCACGCCGAGCCCGTCCTCCACCCCGACCCGGTAGCGCAGCACCGGCCCGCCGGAGCCGACGACGGGCCCGTCGCCCGCGGCGTACTGGAACGTCCCCGCCCCGGACGGCACCACCGCGACGTCGTCCACCGGCGTCGCCTCCTCGGGTGGGCGCAGGTCGAACGGCAGCGGCGGCACCACCCCACGGCGGCTCAGGTCGACCGCGGCCAGGGCGATCGCGAGCAGCAGCACGAGCAGCAGGACGCCCCGACCGCGCCGCCGGCCCCGGACCCGGGGCACGGACGCCGGCCGGGCGGCCGATGCGGTTCGGGTGCCGCGCCGATCGACGGCGCCGGCCGAGCCGAACCTCCGGGCAGCCACGGGATGCTGGCTCAGGTCGCGGCCGCCCGGGCGGCCGGGGCCGGGGTGGTCACCTCGGGTGGGGCGGCGGGCTGCCGAACGATCGACGCAGTGGCATCCTTCTGCGCTGCCTCGTCGAGCATGGCGAGCACCGCCCGGGCGACCAGATCCGGCCGCTCCATCTGTGCCACGTGACCGACCTGGTCGAGCACCAGCAGACGGCTGTCGGGGATCAGCCGGGCGACGGCCGGCGCCACCCGGACGTCGACCAGGCGGTCCTGCCGGCCGGTCACCACGAGCGTGGGTGCGGTGATCCGCTCCGCGATCCGCCACATCGAGTCACGGCCGGGCAGGTACGAGCGGAGGAAGCTGCCCACCAGGCCGCGCAGGGTACGGATGTACGCATCGACATACCATGGCGTCTCGTACCGCCGGCGGACCTCCTCGACCGCCTCGGCGATGCGCTCCCCGGGCAGCACCGAGGGGTTGGCGAAGCAGGCGTCGATCACCTGCTTGGCCAGCTCCTCGGGCGCGATCGTGGCGAGCCGGCGGGCGGCCAGGCGCTCGGCCCGCGGAATCAGCAGCAGCGGCAGCAGCCGCGACTGCACCGAACGCCGCGGGTCCATGAACGGCATGGCCGGCGAGATCAGGGTCAGCGTCCGGACCAGGTCCGGTCGGGTGCCGGCGACCCGGACGGTCACCGCACCGCCCAGGGAGTTGCCGAACAGGTGCACCGGTCCCCGGCCCGAGTGCTCGATCCAGCGCACCACCCGCTCGGCGATCGCGCCCACGCTGTAGTTGGTCGCCGGGTCGCTGCGCCCGAAACCCGGCAGGTCGATCGCCTCGCCGTCGAGCCGGTCCGCGAGCAGGTACGCGAGGTCGGTCCAGTTCGTCCCGGAGCCGCCCAGCCCGTGCACGTAGAGGGCCGGCTCGGCGTCCGGGCTCCTCGCCGGGGTCCGCCGGACGTACGTGACGGTGCCGTCGAGGGTGACCGCCTCCCCCGGCCACGGCGGCAGCACACCAGGAAGCTCCGGCAGCTGTCGAGCTGGCACCAGTCGCGCGCGCTTCACTCCGCCATTCTGCCTCGGTTTGGCCACCGCGGGATCACGATGCAGCCGACCGGGCAGCCGACCCCGCAGTCGCCTCCGTCACACGCGTTCGCGCTGGTGACCGCGCCGGCCGGGCGTCGGCGGGCTCAGGCGTCAGGGGGGCCACGGGGCCCGGGCGCCGGCGGCCCGCGGTCGGCGTCGGGGCGTCTACAGCAGGGCCTCGAGGCGCCGGTTGAGCGCGGCGAGGGTGGCCCGGACCACGGCCTGGTGCGGGTCGTCGCCCACGATCGCCGAGCCGGAGAGCTGCTCGGCGACCCCGTCGTAGGAGAACAGCAGGACGACCACCGCGACCTCGGTCACCCCGAACGGGACCACCGACACGTGCTCGATGAAGACCTTGCCGCGGTTGCCGGACGTCAGCACCTGGTTGACCGCGTTGCTGGCGGCGGTCGCGGCGAGACGGCACAGGTACGCGTCCACCCCCGGGCCCTGGCCCTCGCCGACCGCGGTCTGGCCGCCCGGTCCACGCAGGCGGACCTCGACGGTGGCCTCGGCCCCGAGCCGCGTCACCGTGACGTTCTCGACGACCAGGCGCGCGGTGTCGGCGCCGGACGGTCGCGGCAGCGGCCGGCCCCGGCCGGTCTGGACCGGCTGGCGGTTCGGCACGCGGGCGGTCCCGACCGCGGCCCGGCCCCGGAAGGGGGTGTCCACTGTGGGCTCTTCGGTGCTCGGCTGGGCACCGAGCCCCAGCTTGTTGCGCAGCAGCCGGACGACCTGCTTGGTGACCTCGCTCTCGTCGACGCCGTCGACGAACTCGATCCGCAGGGTGTGTCCGGCCTGGGCGTTCCAGCGCAGCTGCGCGTCCCGGACCTCCGGCACCTGCCGTACGGCGGCGAGCACGGCGCCCAGGTCGATGCCGTCCGGGCGCTTGGCCGGTTCGGGAGCCTCGGTCTCGTCGCGCAGGTAGTCGGCGATCCGGTTCAGCTCATGGCGCTCGGTCGCCGGATCCGGTGCCGGCTCGGTCGGGTCGCTCGCGAAGAGCGGAAAGTCCACATCGGGCACTCGCGGCACCCGGCGGGGCAACGGCTGGCGCTCACCCGGGGCCACGGAAACCGGGGCGGTTGCGCCCGCGGCGACCGGACCCGGGGCGACGGAAGCCGCCGAACTCCCCGCAACCGCCTCCCCCGCGGCGCTCGCGGCGGCGGACGCGCTCGCCGGAGCCTCGGCCGGCTCCGCGGCACCCCCGCTCGGCGAGCTCGCCGGCTCGTCGGTCGCCGCCGGCGGCGCGTCGTCGGCCCGACCGTCGGACTCGGACGGGCGGCTGGTCAGGTCGCCGAAGTCCGCCCAGCCCGGGTCGACCCAGGGCGTCGGCTCCGGCGGGGCGAGGGTCGGGGTCTCGACCGACTCCGCCCAGGCGGACGGGGGAACGCTGCCGAGCAGGGCCTCGGCCGGCGACTCCGGGCCGGCCGGGTCGCCGGGCGCCTCCTGACCCACCGCGGTGGCGCCGCTGTCCGGCGCCGGCGGCGGTGGCTCGTCCGGGTACGGCCCGAAGGTGCGCCGTTCGAAGCCCGGAGGTACCTGGGTACGGGCCTCCTCCGGCGGCGCGGCCAGGTCCGGCGGCGCGAAGTCCCGGGCGGCGTACGGGTCCCGGCGGGGCAGGCCGCCGTCGCGCTGGGTCGGCACGCGGGGGCCGAAGACCTCCGGCACGGGTTCGGGCTCGGCCGGGCTGAAGAAGGAGGGCCCGGTCTGAGCCCCGGCGGCCGGCGCGTACGTGGGCTCGGCCGGCGCGTAGGCGGGCTCGGCCGGCGAGACCGGGGCAGCCGCCGCCACGGAGGGCGCGGGCGAGACCGGGGGCGCCGGGGCCGGTGACACCGGGGCGAACGGGTCCGGGGACGCGAACGGGAGCGATGGCGAGACGGGCGGCAGGCCGGCGTCCGGGGGCGGGACGGGCGGCGCCCACGGCGAGGGCGGCTCGGGGGTACCGCCGGCCGGCCCGTGGCCGTTCGACGAGGCGTGGCCGTTGGCGGTCGGATCAGCGGCCGCCCCGGACGTCTGCTGCCAGCGGGCGGTAATGATGGCGGCGGTCGCCGCCGCCAGGGTCGTCTCCCCCCGGTCGGGGTTGCTGCGTTCACCCATACCGCGCGCTCCTCGGTAGCCTCAGGTGAGGTTACCGTGTGTGCGGAGTAATCGGCGTGGTGCAGTCGGACGAAGTACTGTCGAACGGTTGCCCTACCGGGCTCGACACAATGCGTACGGGCACGGAGTCGGCGTTGACGATCGTGCGGGCGCGGACATTGAGGCACACGCAGGGGTGATTCATGGCATCGGCGAGCGACACGCAGACCGTGCGGCCAACGCGCCTGCCCCGGTCGGCCCGGCGCAAACAGTTGCTCGAGGCGGCCCAGGAGGTCTTCGTCGCTCAGGGGTACCACGCGGCCGCCATGGACGACATCGCCGAGCGGGCCGGGGTATCCAAGCCGGTGCTCTACCAGCACTTCCCCGGCAAGCTCGAGCTCTACCTCGCGCTCCTGGACACCCACTGCGACGCGGTCATCGAGCGCATGCGCGCGGCCATGTCGTCGAGCACCGACAACAGGGTGCGGGTGGAGGCCGCGACCAGGGCCTACTTCGACTTCATCGACCACGAGAGCGAGGCGTTCCGCCTGGTCTACGAGTCCGACCTGCGTCACGAGCCGGCGGTCCGGGAGCGGTTCGAGCGCATGGAGCGGGGCTGCATCGAGGCCATCGCCGAGACGATCATGGCGGACACCGGCCTGGGCCGGGAGCGGGCCGAGCTGCTCGCCGCCGGCCTGTGCGGGGCCGCTGAGGCCGCCGCCCGGTTCTGGCTGGCCGGCGGGCGTCGGGTGCCGAAGGAGGAGGCCGAGGCGCTGCTCTCCGCCCTGTCCTGGCGGGGCATCTCGAGCTTTCCTCTGCAGGAACAGCCGCCCGCCAAGCCGCAGCGGACACCCGAGATCAGCTAGCCTTCGAGCAGGCCGGCAACCAGCGACGAGCAGTCGTCATTCTGGGTCACCCAGCAGTCGTCATCCAGGCAGCAGCTATCGAGGAAGGAACATCCCTTGGAGGTCAAGATCGGCGTTCAGCACGCCCCCCGGGAACTGACGCTGGAGAGCGCGCAGACGCCGGACGAGGTCGCCGACGCTGTGACGAAGGCACTCAACGACCCGGGCGGGGTGCTGACCCTCATGGACGAGAAGGGTCGACGCGTCATCGTGCCGGTGGCGAAGATCGCCTACGTCGAGATCGACCGCATCGCCCCGCGGCGGGTGGGCTTCGCCCCGAACTGACGCGGCCCAGGCCGCCGCGCCGGATCGTCGCGCCCGGGCCCGCCGCCGGAGCATCCGCCCGGCCTGCGTGGCCATCCCGTAGGATTGACCGCGTAGCCGGGGGTGCAACCTGACGCACCCGGCCCGCGTGTGGCCCGCGACGTCGATGGCCGGCGGCAGGATCGCAGCCAACGATCGTCAACCCCGACGTCGTGAGCGGCCCGCGAGAGGCGAACCGAGGATCGGCCGCGTGACCGACCTCGGAGACATCCGAGCGCCCCGGCCAGACCCACCGCGGGGCGCTCCCGATCGAGGGACACCCGTTGTCGAACAGCACGACGTCAGAACCGAACGAGCCGACGATTACCCAAACCGCCGCCAGTACGGAGTCCGCGACTCCGACCCGGCGGCGGACCCGGACCCGCACGACCACCCGGACGAAGACCGCACCGACGGGCGCGGCCGCGGCGGACGCCGCCCAGGCAGAGGCTGCCCCGCCAGACACTGCGCCCGCAGCCGCTGCCCAGACAGACGCTGCCCATACAGACGCTGCCCATACAGACGCTGCGCAGGCAACCGGTGCGACGGACATCACCCCGACCCAGACCGGCCAGCGTACGGCGACCAGGCGCACGGGCACCCGCCGCCGACGCTCCGCGACGGCGAGCGAACCGGTCGCCGAACCCGCCGCCGCGGCCGCCGGCGGTTCGGTCTCCCCCGCCCCGCAGGGCGTCACGGGCGCCGCGACCACCGAGACCATCGAGGTCACCGAGGCCGAGCCGACGCCCGCCGGCCTGGAGTCGGCCGTGCTGCCGGGACGGGCACCGGTCCGGCCCGATTCCCCGACCTTCGACAAGCTCGGCGTCCGGCCCGAGACCGTGGCCGCGCTGGCCGCGGTCGGCATCCGTCAGGCGTTCGCGATCCAGGAGTACGCGCTCCCGATCGCGCTGCGCGGGGCCGACCTGATCGGCCAGGCGCCCACCGGAACCGGCAAGACGCTGAGCTTCGGGATCCCGCTGTTGGAGCGGGTGCTCGCCCCGGGCGAGGGCGCCGACGGCAGCCCGCAGGCGCTGGTGGTGGTGCCGACGCGCGAGCTGGGCCTGCAGGTCGCCCGGGACATCGAGACCGCTGGGTCGACCCGCGGCGTGCGGGTGCTTCCGGTCTACGGAGGCGTGGCGTACGAGCCGCAGATCGAGGCGCTCCGGCGGGGGGTCGAGATCATCGTCGGTACGCCGGGCCGGCTGCTGGACCTGGCGACGCCGACGAAGGGCCGGCACCAGCCGCCGCTGCGGCTGGACCGCATTCGGGCGCTGGTGCTCGACGAGGCCGACCGCATGCTCGACCTGGGCTTCCTGGACGACGTCGAGAAGATCATCAAGATGCTGCCCGAGGACCGGCAGACGATGCTCTTCTCGGCCACGATGCCGGACCCGATCGTGGCGCTCGCCCGGCGGTTCCTGCGCCACCCGGTCACGGTGCACGCCCAGCACGAGGTGACGGCGGCGCCGCTGACCAAGCAGGTGGTCTACCGGACCCACCCGCTGAACAAGATCGAGGTGGTGGCGCGGATCCTCCAGGCGCGCGGCCGCGGCCTCACGATGATCTTCTGCCGGACCAAGCGGTCGGCCGACCGCTGCGCCGAGGAGCTCGACTTCCGGGGCTTCGCCGTCGCGGCGGTGCACGGCGACCTCGGGCAGAGCGCCCGCGAGCGCGCCCTGCGCGCCTTCCGCAACGGCAAGGTCGACGTGCTCGTCGCCACCGACGTGGCCGCCCGGGGCCTGGACGTCAGCGGTGTCACGCACGTGATCAACTACGACTGCCCCGAGGACGCCGACACCTACACGCACCGCATCGGCCGCACCGGCCGGGCGGGCGCCACCGGCGTGGCGGTGACCTTCGTCGACTGGGAGGACCTGCCCCGCTGGCGCATCATCGACAAGTCCCTCGGGCTCGACATACCCGACCCGCCGGAGACGTACCACACCTCGCCGCACCTGTACACCGACCTGGACATCGACCCGTCGGTCACCGGTTCGCTGCCCCGCACCACCCGGCCGGGCCTGGCCGCCGAGGCGGAGGAGGACCTGGGCGGCGGCCGGCGGCCCCGTCGTCGGGACGCGGGTGCCGAGGAGCGACCGGCCACCAAGCGTCGGCGCCGCCGGACCCGCCGCATCGTCACCGAGCCCGTGCCCGCCGTCGACGCGGTGGACACGGCGTCGGTGGACGCGCCCGAGGCGGCGTCCACAGTGGAGCCGGCCACCGTCGGGGCGGAGGCCCCGCCCAAGCGGCGCGCGCGGCGCCGCCGTCGCCGCCGCGGTGGTGGCGGTGGGACCGGCGTCAGTGAGGCCACCCCCGGCCCCGGAGAGGAGTAGCCGGTGCAGCCATCGAAGTACACGCCACCGCCACCGACCACGCCGCCGCCGGTCGGGTGGCGCCCGCTCGTCGTGGTCGCCACGGCGCCGCCCCGGCCCCTGCCGCCGCAGGACCACGCCGCCATCGACGCGGCCGAGAACGCCGCGCGTCGGTTCACGGTCGCGGTCGCGGTGGTGGCCATGCTGACGCTGACCGTCCTGTTGGCCGTGCTCTACGGTCAGCTGCTCGGCTGACCGCGGTCGTCGGGGGCCGGAGCCGGCGTCACTCCTCCGGCTCGGCCGCCTGGCAGGTGGCGCACAGGCCCCAGAACGTGACCTCGGCCTCGTCGATGACGAACCCGACGGGTGGGCTCGACGGCTCCAGGCAGGGCGCCCGGCCGACCACGCAGTCGATGTCGGCGATCGCCCCACAGCCCCGGCAGACGACGTGGTGGTGGTTGTCGCCGGTCCGGCGCTCGTAGAGGGCCGGACTGCCGGCCGGCTCGATCCGCCGGGCCAGCCCGACCCGGGCGAGCGCGTTGAGGACGTCGTAGATCGCCTGGGTGGAGACCGAGTCCAGCCGGGCGCGCACCCGGTTGGCGATCTGGTCGACGTCGAAGTGGCCACCCTCGTCGAGCACCTCGAGCACCGCGAGGCGGGGACGGGTGACCCGTAGCCCGCGCGAGCGCAGCAGCTCCTGCGGGCTCGGCCGCGCGGGAGTCATCGGTTCGTCAGCGTTCACGGTCCCAGACAGCGAAGGTTGGTGGCCAGGCTCGTCAATCAGACCACGCCCACCGGGATCGCTCAAGATTGCGCCTTTGTCCGGCTTGCCGAGACGTGGGGCGAATCACCCGACCCGCGGAGTCTGGCTGCGGGCGACGGCCACGGCGGCGCGGGAAGAGCCGGGGCGATGAACCGGGGCCGGGCCCGGTGCGTGTGTCCCCGTTGGACGCCCTCCGAACCGCCAGGGCGCTACAGTGCCCGCAGGCCTGCCGACGCGAAGGAGCCAACGTCGATGTTTCGCGAGCTGTTCGACCTCCCCGCGCATGCGTTGATCGTGCACGCCGCGGTCGTGTTCGTTCCGTTGGCTGCGGTGGCCGCGATCCTGTACGCGGTGTGGCCCCGCGTACGTCAGCACATCTGGTGGGCCGTCCTCGGACTCGGCGTCGTGGCGCCGCTCACCGCCTGGGCCGCGGTGCTGTCCGGGCAGGAGTACGAGCGGATCTGGATGGACCGCATCGGCCCCGATCCCCAGGGTGCGTCGCTCAGCTTCCTCGACGAGGTCAACCATCACCAGTCGCTCGGCAACATGACGGCGTACTTCGCCACCGCGCTGGGCGTCGTGATGCTCGCCGCCGTGCTGTGGGCCATGCCGGGGCCGCTGGTCAAGGCCGCGGGCGCCGCCCCGGTCATCCGGGTCGTGATCGCCGTGATCACGGTCGGGCTCGCGCTGGCGACGCTCTACTACGTGATCCGCACGGGCGACGCCGGAGCCCGCGCGTCGCACGAGGAGATCTAGCACCCGACGATCGGGAACCCGCGGTCCCGGGACGGTCCGATGTCCGGCCCGCCGCTAGCCTTCCGGCATGAGCATCGCCAGGACGCTGTGGCAGGAGAACGCGGACCTCGCCGAGGCGGCGCTGCGGCACCCGTTCGTGCAGGGGATCGCCGACGGGACGCTCGACCGCGACCGGTACGTCGGCTACCTCGCCCAGGACGCGATCTACCTGGAGGCGTTCGCCCGGGCGTACGCCATCGCCCTGGCCTCCGCCCCGGACCGGGCCGGGGTCGAGGCGTTCGCGGCGCTCATCGGCGGGGTGCGCGAGGAGCTGCGCCTGCACGACGGCGTGGCCGCCCGGTGGGGCATCGACCTGGCGGCGGTGCAGCCGAAGCCGGCCACGCTCGCCTACACGGACTTCCTGCTGGCCACGGCGGCCACCCGCGACGTCGGCACCATCTGCGCCGCGATGACCCCGTGCATGCGGCTGTACGCCTACCTGGGCCAGTCCCTGGCGGAGACCGCCGGGCCGGGGCCGTACCGCGAATGGGTCGACACCTACGCGGCCCCGGAGTTCGAGGAGCTGGCCCGGACCCTGGAAGGGCTGCTCGACCGCTACGTGCGGGACCAGGCCACCGCCGCGGCCGCCTACCGCCGCGCGATGCAGCTGGAGGTCGCCTTCTTCGACGCCGCGGCCGCCTGAGCTCATGGGCGGGCGCGCGCCGCGGCGGCGCGACGACCGCCGAGGGCGGTCACGACTCGACGGGCTCCAGGCCGCGGTCGAGCCCGGCCCAGGACTCGCGCCCCGGCCGCGTGGCGCCGACGGGGCAGACGCGCCGGAAGTCGCACCAGCCGCAGATGGCGCCCGGCTGGGCGGGGAACGCCTCATCGGGGTCGGCCCCGGCCGCGACCGCCCGCTCGGCGGCCATCGCGTCGGCCGCGGTCTGCTCGGCCCGCCGGATGTGCCGGGCGATCGACTCCTCGGTGTGCTCGTGGGCGGCGACGGTGCCCGTGGGCAGGTGGTGCAGCTCGACCCGGCGACACGGGCGGCGGAACAGGCGGGCGGCGGCGTAGGCGTAGAGCGCGAGCGCCCGGGAGGCGCGGGCGTCGTCCGGCCCCAGGCCCGTCCGTCCGGTCTTGTAGTCGACGATGACCAGCTCGCCGTCGACCTCGTCGATGCGGTCCACCCGCCCGGAGAGCGCCAGCGTGGCGGTCTTGGCCGCCACCGTGCGCTCCACCGCGAGCGGTTCGAACGTCGGGTCGAGGCCCTCCACGTAGGACACCAGCCACTGGCGGGCCCGGTCGAACGCCTGCCGCTCCTGCTCCTCGTCGCGGTACCCGTCCCGCACCCAGGTCGCCCGCAGCAGCGAGCCGATCACGGTCGGCGCCCGCCGTTCGGGGGGCAGGGCGAACCAGGCCCGCAGCGCCGTGTGGACGCTGGCGCCGAGCGAGTTGTGCGCCCACGGCGGGCCCTTGGGCGGCGTCGGCCGGTCGACGTAGGTGAACCGGTAGCGGCGGGGGCACTCCTCGAACGCCGCCAGCTTGCTCGGCGTGCAGGTGAACAGCCGCGGCGGCTCGGGGAACAGGCCCTGCTGCGCCACCGGCTCACGGGCCACGCCAGCCTCGGTCACGGGTCGATCCTGCCATCCGCGCCGGGCCTCACCCACCAGGGACACAGCGGACACCTCGGCCGCCCCTCGTGTTGATCTAGGGCATGGAGTGGTGGTTGGAGATCAACTCACCACTCCTGGCCCTAGATCAACGCGAGAGCCCACCGGCCCGGGCGCGGGCCGCGGCGCGGAGGGTGGCGTAGGCCTCCGGGTCGGTGAGGTTCGCCCCGATCGGCGTGGTCTTGTTGGTCCCGTGGAAGTCGCTCGATCCCGTCGCCACCAGGCCGAGCTCGTCGGCGAGGGCGCGGACCCGCGCCCGCTGCTCCGGCGTGTGGTCCTCATGGTCGGCCTCGAGCCCGTCCAGGCCGTGGGCGGCCAGCTCGACGATGAGCGACTCCGGCACGATCCGGCCCCGGCTGCTCGCCTGGGGATGGGCGAACACCGACACCCCGCCGGCGTCCCGGACCAGCGTCAGCGCCCGGAACACGTCGATGTCCGGCTTGGGCACCCGCCAGCGGGCGCCGAGCATCGAGGCGCCGAACGCCTCCGACACCGTGGCCACCAGGCCACGCCGGATCAGCGCCTGGGCCAGGTGCGGGCGCCCGACCGTGCCGCCGGCCGCGTACTCCTGCACCTCCTCCCAGGTGACGTCGATCCCGTCGGCGCGCATCAGGTCGACCATCTTCCGGGCCCGCTGTTCCCGCCCGTCGCGCACCCGGGCCAGCTCCGCCTGCAGGCCTGCGTGGTCGGGATCGACCCAGTACGCGAGCAGGTGCAGCGAGATCGACGGCTCGACCCCGTACCACCGGCACGAGAGCTCCACGCCGGGGACGAACTCCAGACCGTACGACCGCGCGGCCGCCGCGGCCTCGGACCAGCCGGCCAGGTTGTCGTGGTCGGTCAGCGCGACGACGTCCAGCTCGGCCGCGGCCGCCGCGGCGATCACCCCGGCTGGCGAGAGCGTGCCGTCGGAGACCGTCGAGTGAGTGTGCAGGTCGATGCGCATCCCCGCCGACGCTACCGGAGGTCGGTCACAACCATGAACGGGCTCGCCTTCGGGTCGGGGTGCCGTAGCACCGACTCGCCGGGCCGGCCGTCCGTATGCACGATGGTTGAGCCGGAGCCGTGCACCACGACAAAGGTCTCCGCGTCGATCCAGGTGACCGAGAACCCTTCGTCCGGCATGGGCAGAGTCCGAACCGGGCTGGCGCCGTGCCACACCGTCTCGGCCTCGTAGAGGTCGATGCCGTCCGTCCCCCTGACGACCCACCAGCGGCCATCCGGCGAGGGCAGGATCTGGTACCACTCCAGGAACGGGGACGGACACACCGATCGGTCCGGGGTGAAGCCGTCGGGGTCGAGCTCACCTAGACACCAGTCCTTCGAACCGGGGTCCGGGCGGTACTGGCCGATGAGCCGGTCGCCGTCCACGGTGACGGCGTGGGCGACGATGGCCGGAAACTCCGCCGAGACGTAGTTGCCCCGGCTGGGGAACCACACGTCCCAAATGTCCAGGCCGCCGCCACCGGTCTGCGTGCCGGCCAGCACGACCGCCGCCCCGACGAGGGCCCGGGGATACAGCGGACGCATGGTGGGCTCGTAGATCGGCGCCGGCGTGCTCAGCGTCTCGATCACCATCCCGTCGGCGTAGCGACCGATCCGCAGCCGGCCGTCGGCGATCCAGACGACGTGGATGCCGGGGAAGTGCGCCGTGCCGGGACTGACCAGGAGGGAGCCTTCCCCGACCACCAGGACCGACGCCGCACCGGACTCCGGGACGTACCACAGCGTGGCCGTGACGACGTTGGACGACTCCATCAACTGATACACATCGATGAGCCAACCGTCGGGCACGCGCCACGCACCCTGAACCCAGCACGATTCGCACACGACATCCGCGAGCGAAACCGCCCCGCCGCCGGCGAGGATCAGCCGGTCGCCGATCACCACGTCGACCGGGAACACCACCGAGCCCGTAGGCGGCGCCGGTTGCGTCGCGCTCGAGCCCACGCCGCCCGGTCCTGGCGACACCGTCGCGCCGCGACCGCCCCCGAGCGTGACCACCCCGACGCTCCCGAGCGCCACACACACGACCGCCAGCAGCGAGCCGACCGCCCTGCGGATGCGCCGAGCCCGCCGGCCCCGCGCAATGGCCCGCTCGGCGATGCCCTCCGTCGGCGGTGACGTCTCCACGATCTCCCGGAACGTGTCGCGCAGGAGATCCTCGATGCGGCTCATCACGCATCCCTCCGTCCGCCCCGTGCTTCGGACGATTCGCCGACGTCGGCGGAAGCGAGACGCTCGCGCAGCGCGGCCAGCGCCCGAGCCGTCTGGCTCTTGACCGTGCCCACCGAGATCCCCAGCACCTCGGCGGTCTGCGCCTCGGTGAGGTCCTCGTAGAAGCGCAGCACCAACACGGCGCGCTGCCGGTCCGGCAGCTTCTGCACGGTGGCCCAGATCGCCTGGCGCTCGGCCCAGCCGTCGTAGGGGTCCTCCGCCCGCTCGGGAATCACCTGGCTGGGTCGCTCGCCGTGCCAGCGGCGTCGCCACCAGCTCGTCGCCGTGGTCACCAGCACCCGCCGCGCGTACGCCTCGATCGCGTCGATCTCACCCAGGCGTCGCCACGCCAGGTAGGTCTTGGTCAGCGCGGTCTGCAGCACGTCCTCGGCGTGCGCCCAGTCCCCGACCAGCAGGTACGCGGTGCGCAGCAGGGCTGTCGAACGGGCCGCGACGAACTGCCGAAACTCAGCCTCGTCCGTCACGCCACCGCCTCCACTCGTCGGCTCACACGCGAAGGACGCGGTGGCGGAGGGGAAAAGTTGTCACGTGACCGACCCAGTTCCGGCTGGCCGGATACGCATCCGACCTACAGGCCGTCGTCGACCTTGGCCGGGCGGCGCCGGGCCTCGGAGGCCTCGGGCTCGTACATCTCCTCGACGACCTGCAGGTAGAGGTCGGTCGGGTTGGGCAGGTTCGCCACCTTGCGCAGGGCCTGGTCCTGGCCGGCCGACTCGATCTCGAACGTGCCGTACCCGAGGATGCGACCCAGCGGGGACTGGGTGTACTTCATGTCGGTGACCCGGGCCAGCGGGAGCATCGCGACCTTCCGAGCGATGATCCCGGAGACGACCATGACCCGCTTGTTGGTGAGGATGAAGCGGTCGTAGTACCACTCGGCGACGTCCCAGAGGACCCAGCCCAGGACACCCAGCCAGACGACCACGAGGATCGTCAGGGCATCCTGGTAGCCCTCCTTGGCGAGAAACCCCGCAATATAGCCAAGTATGAAGGTGATGAGGACGCCGAGGCTCAGCCGCTTCACCAGGTGGATCCAGTGCCGCCGCCACTCACCCCGGAACTTCTCGGTCGGGAACAGGTAGCGCCGCACCAGATCGCTCGGTTCGCGGGTCGCGATGAGATCGACCTGCGTCGGCTTCTGGTGGGGCTCCAGGAGCGGCCCGTACTCGTCCTCGTCAAACTCGATGATCGTCCCGGACACCGTCGGAATCGGTTCCGTCTTGCGCTCCGACGGTGGCCGACGACGGTCGTCGTCCTCCGCTCCGGGCCGGGGGTCCTCGGACATCGGTGTTCGCTATGCCGCCACGAGGTTGGTGAAGAAGTCGCCGAAGCCGGTGGCGATGTCCATGATGCCGGCACCGATCGACTTGAAGACTTCAGCCGCCGATGCGGGGCGGAAAGCGATGAAGAAGATCAGGAACGCCACACCGCCCCAGGTGAAGACCTTCTTGACCATATCGGTGTTCCTCCTTGGTCCCTCGCCTCCATCGGTCTGGCGTCCGGTCGTTCGGTACCGCAAGCCCCGTGGGCAGAGTCTGTCATCACGGTATCAGTTCCATCCGGCGCGGTTAATCCGTTGGGCGGAAACCGTCTCGATCCCAACCCTCGGGCGCCGGGCGTGTGTCATGGTGCCGACCGACCGCCGGTCACGATCACCGGCTGGCATTGACCACAGTGGAGGCAGATCACTGTGGAACCAGGCCACTGTGGAGTCTGGCGAACCAGGAAGCCCGACCAGTCTGGCCACAGGAAGCCCAGCCGGCCGTCCACACTCCACGCACGCTCAGACAGGCCCCGACGAATCCGGTGGTCCTACCGCCCCGGACCACGGGGAGCATACCGAGTCACTCACCAGTCCATTCTCGCCGCGCGGCCGGCGTAGCGTGGGCGATTCGCCCGATTTGCAGGGTTGTCCGGCGGGGCCGACGGTGCGCCAGACTTCCGGTGTGACCGATGATCGGGAGGGGCGCGACGGGGTGTCGGCGCACGAGGCCGGCGAGCCGGCCGGGGCGGCCGGCCGTGGTCGGGCGGACGATCCGGCGAGGGCAGGCCACCGCGTCGGGGCCGACGATCACGCCAGAACGAACGGTCCCGTCGGAACGAACGATCACGTCGGAACGAACGGTCACGTCGGGGCGGACGGTCAGGTGGGGGCGAACGAACAGGCGGACGACGGAGCGTCCGCTGAGGCCGGGGCGCCCGATGGCGTCATGGCGTCCGATGAGGTCGGGGCGTCCGATTTCGTCGTGCCCGAGGTGGGGGTCGGCCCCTGGGAGGGACCCTGGCCCGACGACCCGCGCTACGACCCGGAGCTGCTCGCCCACGGGGACCGCCGCAACGTCGTCGACCGCTACCGCTACTGGCGGGTCTCGGCGATCGTGGCCGACCTGGACACCCGGCGGCACGACTTCCACGTGGCGATCGAGAACTGGCGCCACGACCTGAACATCGGCACGGTGGTTCGCACGGCCAACGCCTTCCTCGCGGCCGCGGTCCACATCGTCGGCCGGCGCCGCTGGAATCGCCGCGGGGCGATGGTGACGGACCGCTACCAGCACATCCACTACCACCCCGACGTGGCCGCGCTGGCGGGCTGGGCCCGCGCCGAGGGCCTGGTCCTGATCGGCGTCGACAACCTGCCCGGGGCGGTGCCCATCGAGACCGTGCGGCTGCCGCGGCGGTGCGTGCTGCTCTTCGGTCAGGAAGGACCGGGCCTGTCCGAGTCAGCCCGGCAGCACGTCTCGCTGGTCTGCTCCATCGCCCAGTACGGCTCGACCCGCTCGATCAACGCGGGCGTGGCGAGCGGAATCGCGATGCACACCTGGATTCGCCAGCACGCGGGCCCGCCACCGGCGTAGCGTGGCCAGAAACTGAATAGCAATGAGCGGCGGGGCCCTCCCCGGCTCCCGCCGCCCACGCTTCGTGTCGTTCATTGTGCCGGTCAGATGCACGTGCACGGAAGGCGGAGAGTTTGAGACGTTGCTCACAGCGGGCCCAATGATCCGTGTGTGAGCTACCCCGGCCGGGGGAGTCCTAAACCTGCGCGCCTCCCGAACGCCCGCGCATCGCGACCACGCGTCGCCGCACCGACCCGGCCGGCGAGGAATGCGGGGCGGGCCCGCCGAGTTGGGAACGATCGGACAACTGTGGCGGTTGGTAACGAGCGAAAACACGACCGTCCCTGACAATCGGGAGCGACGATGGCGACCAAGAACCTGACCAAGGCCGAATTCGACCAGCTCAGCGAGACACCCGGCATTACGCTCGTCGATTTCTGGGCTGACTGGTGCGGGCCGTGCCATCGGTTCGCGCCCGTGTATGAGCGGGTCTCGGAGCGGCACCCCGACATCACCTTCGGCAAGGTGGACACCGAGGCCGAGCAGGAGCTCGCCATCCAGTTCGGCATCTCGTCGATCCCCACGATCATGGCGATCCGCGACGGTGTGATCGTCTTCCAGCAGGCCGGCGCACTGCCCGAGCAGATGCTGGAGAACCTGATCGAGCAGGTGCGCGGCCTGGACATGGACGAGGTGCGCGCCTCGGCCACCTGACCGACCCCTCACCGCTCGGTCCACCGGACCGACCCTCACAGCAGGCGCAGCTGCTCGGCCGCCGGCCCGGCCTCGCCCGGGGAACCGACGCTCGGGGTCGTCGCCGGCGACTCGGTCGCCGCCGGCGGGGTCCGCGGCTCGGCGATGGCCCGGTGATCGGTGGCCGGGACGCGGTCCAGGCCGTACCGGCGCGCCGCCTGCGCCACTCGGGCGGCGACCGTGCGCTGGTAGGCCTTGGGCGCGTACGACGAGCGGCCGTAGAGCTCCCGGTACCTGTCCACCAGGTGCGGGTAGGTCCGGGCCAGCCAGGCCGCGTACCACTCCCGGGCCCCGGGGCGCAGGTGCAGGGTGATCGGCGTGACCCCGGCCGCGCCCGCGGCGGCGATCGCGGCCACCGTGGCGTCGATCGACTCCTCGGTGTCGGTGATGCCGGGCAGGATCGGCGCCATGAGCACGTGCACGGCGAACCCGGCGTCGGCGAACCGGCGCACCGCGTCGAGCCGCCGGCGAGGGCTGGGCGTGCCCGGCTCCACGCGGCGCCACAGGGTCTCGTCCACGAACCCGACGGAGAAGCTCACGCTCACGCTGGTCTGGGTGGCCGCCTGCCGCAGCAGGTCCAGGTCCCGCGTGATGAGCGTGCCCTTGGTCAGGATCGAGAACGGGTTCGCGAAGTCGCGCAGCGCCTCGATGATCCCGCGCATGAGCCGGTAGCGCCCCTCGGCCCGCTGGTAGCAGTCCACGTTGGTCCCCATGGCGATGTGGGCGCCCGTCCACTGTGGAGCGGCCAGCTCCCGCCGGAGGAGCTGCGGCGCGTTGACCTTCACCACCACCTTGGTGTCGAAGTCCCGCCCCGCGTCGAGGTCGAGGTACGTGTGGGTGTTGCGCGCGAAGCAGTAGACGCACGCGTGGGTGCAGCCGCGGTAGGGATTGATCGTGTACTCGAACGGCATGCGCGAGGCGGCCGGCACCCGGCTGATGATCGAACGGGCCTGGATCTCGTAGAAGGTCATGCCGGCGAAGCCCGGCGCGTCGAAGGTCCGCGCCACCGCCCCCGGGATCGCCAGGGGCAGCGCCGGGGCGGGAGCCGGGGCGTCGAGGAGCAGGTTACTCCAACGCATGTACGAAATCCAAACACACGTACGATCGCCTGTCCAGTCCGTACCGCCCGTACGAATCCCTACCGCCCGTACGAATCCCTGTCGCCCGTCCGAATCCCTATCGCCCGTCCGAACGCTCCGGCCCGCCGACCGAACACCCGGCCGGCCCCTACGAGGTACTCCGCCCGCCCGGCCGGCGCCGGGCCAGTGGCCGCCGCGCCGGTGATCGGCGTACTGTTCGGCCCGTGCGAACCCCCCGGCAGATCCTCGAGGACTCGGCCACGATCGCCGTCGTCGGCGCCTCCCGGGACAGCGACAAGTCGGCCCACGCGGTGCCGCTGCAGCTGCTGCGGCACGGCTGGCGGGTCATCCCGGTCAACCCGCACGCCGACCGGATCTGGGACCAGCCCTGCTACGCGCGGCTCGCCGACATTCCGGAGCCGGTCGACCTCGTGAACGTGTTCCGCCCGGCCGACCAGGCCCCCGCCGTCGTCCGCGACGCCGTGGCGATCGGGGCCAAGGCGGTGTGGCTGCAGCAGGGCATCGTCTCGCCCGAGGCCCGCACGATCGCGACCGAGGCCGGCCTCGACTACGTGGAGGACCTCTGCATCTCGGTCGTCCGGTCGCTGGAGCGCCTCAGCCGCCGCACCTGAACCGACCGTGGCCTGACGCACCCGCCCGTCCCCTCGGCTGCGCGTCCGGGCGCCGGCCCGACCGGTGGGAAACCCGTCCCCCTCGCCGCGAACGCCCACCCGCCGGCGAACTGGTGAGCAGAATTGGGTCGAGGATGCCGTGGCCGACGGAGGGGGACGTCGATGACCAACGATCCGGAGCGGAACGCGGGGGCGGGTGGTTCGGCCGGATCGGGCGAGCCCTCGGCGCCCGAGCCGGTACACGCGCGACCGGACCCGGTGCCCGCGCCGTCGGACAGCGTCTGGCAACGGCCGGTCGACCCCGCCTCGGCCGGATCGCCCCCGCCCGAGCCCTCCGGCCCACCGCCGGAGGGAGCCCAGCCACCGCCACCCGGAGCGGCCCAGCCCCAGCCCGGGGCACCGTGGGCGTGGTCGTCCGAGCCGGCGCCGCCTTCCGGGGGCGACCAGGCCGGAACCCCGCCACCGCCGTGGCCCCCGGCCCCACCGCCGCCGGGCCAGGCCGGCTATCCGGCGCCGCCGTACCCACCGCCGCCGTACCCGGGTCAGCCGCCCGCCGGACAGGCGCCGCCCGGCCCGCGGACCAACGCCCTGGCGATCGTCGCGCTGGTCTGCTCCCTCGCCGGCGTGATCACCGCGATATCGGCGCCGATCGGGGCGGTGCTCGGGCACATCGCCCTGCGCCAGATCGGGCAGACCGGGGAGGAGGGCGCGTCGCTGGCGAAAGCCGCCATCTGGGTCGGATGGATCATCACCGGGCTGATCGTGCTGGCCTGCTGCGCCGTGGTGGCCCTGGCGATCGCCTTCAACCAGGGCAATCCCGACCTCGCCCCGCGCTAGTCCCCTGGCCGGTCGGCCGCGGGACCGGTCACCGGCCCGGGCTAGCGGGCCGTGACCGCTCAGCCGTCCGGCGTCGGCCAGCCGGCCAGGCCGACGAGCGGACGGGGGACCCGCCAAACGGTCGGTATCCATGGGTTGATCCCACCCGAATCGACCGGATGCTCCCTCATCACCCGCGCCCGCCGAGCGTGCCCCCGCGCGGGACGTGCGTCCACCCGCTACGCTGCCAGCGACTACCGACCCCCAAGCGGATATCCGTCCACCGAGCACGCAGCGGAGAACAGCGTCATGTCCGATTCCCCCGGCCAGTGGCCCGACCCCTACCAGCAGTCCGCGCCCTCCTCGAGCCAGCCGGTGCCGCCGACCTACCCGGCCTACCAGACACCGTCGGCTCCGTACGGCTCGGCCCCGGGGTACGGCACGCCCTACCCGGTGGCGCGGCCCACGAACGGGTTGGCCCTGGCCTCGATGATCGTGTCCCTGGCCGGCATCATCAGCTGCATCGGCTTCCCGGTCGGCGCCATCCTCGGCCACGTCGCGCTCAAGCAGGTCCGCGAGAACAACCAGGAGGGCGAGACCTACGCCAAGGTCGGCATCATCGTCGGCTGGATCGGCACCGGCCTCGGTGTGCTCGGCTGCATCGGGTACTTCGTCTTCCTCTTCGCCTTCGCGGCCGCGATCCCCACGACGTAAATGACGCCGCCCGACCGCGCGCCGGTCGCGGTCGTCACCGGGGCCAGTTCGGGCATCGGGCTCGCCGCGGCGGTCGAGTTGGGCCGCCGCGGCTGGCGCCTCGTCCTGCTGGGTCGGGACCCGGATCGGCTGGCCGCGGCCGAACGGCAGGTCACCGCGGTCGCCCCCGTGGCCGCGCGGGCGTACCGGTGCGACCTCACCTCGTTCGCCCAGGTCCGACGCGTCGCGGCCCGGATCCGCGACGAGTACGAGCGCATCGACGTGCTCGCCAACAACGCCGGCGGTCGCATCGCCGTCCGTCGTCTCACCGAGGACGGCTTCGAGGAGACCATCCAGAGCAACCACCTCGCCCACTTCCTGCTCAGCCACCTGCTGCGCGACCGGCTGAGCGGCGGGCGGGTCATCAACACGACCTCCCTGATGCACCGATTCGGCCGGCTGGACCCGACCGACCTCAACAGCGAGCGGCACCGGTACCGGCCGTTCGGCGTGTACTCGACGGCGAAGCAGGCCACCGTCCTGTTCACGGTCGAGGCGACCCGGCGGTGGCCCGAGATCACCACGATGTGCTTCAGCCCGGGTGTCGTGCGCACCCGGTTCGGGCGCGACAGCGCGGTTCAGGAGTTCTTCTTCCGGTACGCGCCCGGGCTGCGCAGCCCCGAGCAGGCGGCCCGCACGCTGGTCACGCTCGCCACCGCCGACCGCGCCACCCTCGTGCCCGGTGGGTACTACGACGACGGCCGGCCGCGCCGGGCGGCGTCGCGGGCCACCGACCTCGACCTGGCGGCACGGCTCTGGGCCGCCAGCGAGCAGGCGGTCGGCCTCTGACGCGATCCACAGTGGACCCGAGCACCCCGACGGGCCACCGCGGCCCCGGGGACGGCAGCGCCCCAGCGGACCGGAGCACCACAGTGGGCCAGCCCGCCCCAGTGCACTAGAGCGCGGCCGGTGCCTGCGGGGTCACCTTGCGGTCCCGGGTGGCCACGGTCGCGACCCCGACGAGCAGGAGCAGCAGGCCCGGCACGGCGAGCAGCGGCGGCACCTGGCCCAGCCACGCCCAGGCGACCAGCGCGGCGCCGGGCGCCTCGAGCAGGATCACCACCGAGACCGTGGTGGCCGGCACCCGGCGCAGCGCGAAGTTGAACAGCGAGTGCCCGAGCAGCTGCGGCCCGACGGTCACCGCGACGATGGCGGCCCAGGCGGTAGGCGGATAGCCGGTCAACGGCACGCGAAAGGCGAGGCACACCGCGAGCACCACGGCCGCACAGACCCCGTAACAGATCGTGGTGTAGGTGGTCGTGCTCACCGTCGCCCGCACCCGCTCGCCGAGGATCGTGTACACGGCGGCCAGCACGCCGCCGAGCAGCGCGAGCAGGTCGCCGAACACGGCGGTGCGGGACAGGGTGAGGTCGACCCCGGTCACCGAGACCGCGCCCACCACCGCCGCGACGATCCCGAACCAGGTCCAACCCGACAGCCGCCGGCCGAGCGCCACCGCGATCAGCCCGACCCACACGGGTTGGGTCGTCACCAGGGCGGTCGACGCCGCGACGCTGGTCATCTTGGTGCTGGGCACCCAGGCCATGAGGTGACCGGCCAGGGCCACGCCGGCGAGCGCGCACAGCAGCGCGTCCCGGCGGGCGGGGCCGGCCAACACGCGCACCTCCGCCCGCCGGCGCCAGACGGTCGCCGGCACGAGCAGGGGCAACGCCAGCGCGTTGCGCCAGAACGCGATCGCCAGCGCGGGGGCGGCCGCGTAGGCGATGAGCGGCCCCGAGACCGAGACCGCGACGACGCCCACCGCGAGCGCCAGGCTCGCCGAGGTGAGCAGCGAAGCCCGGTCACGCATGGGGTCCCGCCGGGTGTTCGGGCGATGGCGCGGGCGGCGCGCACCCGATGGGCTGGACGCTCACGCGCCTGGTCAGCCCACGAACGGCGGCACCGCGATCTCGCCGCGGGCCACGGGCATGACCGCGCCGGTCACCGTGGTCCGCACGGCTGCGCCGTCCACAGCGGACACTGTGCACTCCAACGTGGACGGACGGTTGATCTCGATGCCCTGACGGACGGTGTAGGTGCTGTCGCCGTTCGGCGGAAGCAACCCGGAGCCGACCAGAAAGACCCCCAGGCCGAGCGCCGCCGAACCCGTGGCCGGGTCCTCGGGGACGCCGAGACCGGGGGCGAACAGGCGGGCGTGGGCGACCCGCGAGGTCCCGTCCCACGCGAACACGTACGGTTCCGCGGCCAGGTCGGCCGGATGGGCCACCGCCCGCGCGACCGCCGTCGGTCGCACCGGAACGTAGGCGAACTCGATGCCGCACCCGGCGATCCGGACCCCCGGCCCCAGCAGATCCTCGGCGGTCAGCCCGACCGCGGTCAGGTACGGCCCCGCCTCGACCACCGGGCCGAGCGACGGCGGGCCGCCGGTGAGGGTGGCCCGCCCGTCCTCATGGACCTGCACCGGCAGCACGCCCGCGCCGCACTCCTGGTACACGGTCCCGGCCGGCAGCAGCCCACGCCGGTACTGGGTCACCGCGGCCCCGACGCTGGGGTGACCGGCGAACGGCAGCTCGGCGGCGGGCGTGAATATGCGCAGCCGATAGGTGGCACCCTCCACTGTGGGCGGTAGCACGAAGGCGGTCTCGGAGAGGTTGAACTCCCGCGCCAGCGCCCGCATCTGGTCGGTGTCCAGATGCTCGCCCCCGAAGACCACCGCGAGCGGGTTACCTGCGAACGGGCGGTCGGTGAAGACATCCACGATTTCGTAGGCGAGCGACGTCACCCACTCAGCCTAAGGGCACTCCGTGCCCGCCACCCCCGCCCAGTCGCCCGAATTCTCCACGACGCGAGAAACCATCGCCGCGAGCGGGGAACGGACCGAGCGGGCCGCGGAACATGAGTTGCGGCGCCCGCCGAGCGGTACCGGGCCGACGGGCCGCGACTTGCCGGGCGACGAGCGGACCCGCGGCGGTCGGCCCCACTACCCTGAAAGGCGTGACGGCCAACCGGATCTACATCGCGCGCATCGCCGGCCTGTCCGTCTACGACCCCAACCGGGACCTCGTGGGGCGGGTCCGGGACGCCGTGGCGCGGGTACGACCGGCCGAGCCGTCCGCCGAGCCGGGCCAGAGCAGCCCCCCGCACGTGGTGGGCCTGGTGGCCGAACTGCCCCTGGCGCGACGTATCTTCCTGCCGATCGGGCGCATCGACGCCATCGACGCCGAGGCGGTGGTGCTGGGCACCGGAAAGCTCTCGGTACGGCGCTTCGAGCAGCGCCCCGGCGAGCTGCTCGTGCTGCAGGACCTGCTCGACCGCGAGGTCACCATCGCCGAGACCGGCCAGAAGGCCACCGTCGTCGATGTCGCGATGGAGCAGGACCACACCGGCCAGTGGTACCTCCGTCGGGTCGCCGTCCGCGAGGTGACGGGGCGTCTGGGGCGACGGGGGCCGTTGCGGGAACTGGAGTGGGGCGAGGTGCGCGGGTTGTCGGGTGTCGCCCGCGCCCAGGGCACCGCGTCGCTGCTGGATCTGGTCGAGGGTATGCGGGCCGCCGACCTGGCCAACATGCTCCAGGACCTGCCGGCCCCTCGCCGCACCGAGCTCGCGGCGGCCCTCGACGACGAGCGCCTGGCCGACGTGCTCAGCGAGCTGCCCGAGCGCGACCAGGTGGAGATCCTGGCCGCCCTGGACCGGGACCGGGCGGCCGACGTGCTGGAGGAGATGGCCCCCGACGACGCCGCCGACCTCCTCGCTGAGCTGCCCAAGCGCGAGCGGGACGAGCTGCTGGGGCTGATGGAGCCGGCGGAGGCGTCACCCGTCCGGGCGCTCATGCACTACGAGCCCGGGACCGCCGGGAGCCTCATGACGTCCGAACCGGTGGTCATGACCCCCGACGCCACGGTGGCCGAGGCGCTGGCCCGGATCCGCGAGCCCCACCTGCCGCCCGCCGTGGCCGCCCAGGTCTTCGTGGCCCGCGCGCCCGCCGCCACTCCGACCGGCCGATTCCTGGGCGTGGTTCACTTCCAGCGCCTGCTGCGTGAACCGCCGTCCTCGCTGGTGGGCAAGTTCATCGACACCGACATCGACCCGCTCCGGCCCGAGGCGACCGTCGTGGAGATCACCAAGCGGCTGGCCACGTACAACCTGGTGGCGATCGCCGTGGTCGACGCCGCCGACCGGCTGGTCGGGGCGGTGACCGTCGACGACCTGCTCGACCACCTGCTGCCGCGGGACTGGCGCGACCGGGACGCCGAACCGCGGCTGCGCATGGCGCGTGAGCGGCGGGTCCATGTCTGAGAACCGGCCGCTGTCGTCGACCAGCCGGGCTCAGGAGCGAGCGCGGCTGCGTGACGCCGTCCGTCGGCGGGGACCGGTGCGGCTCGACCAGCCGCGCGAGACCCGGCTGCGCCTGCCGCGGTACGACCCGGAGGCGTTCGGCCGGTGGTCGGAGGGGATCGCCCGGTTCATGGGGACCGCCCGGTTCCTCGTCTACATGACCGTGGTGATCGTGCTCTGGATCGGCTGGAACACGCTCGCCCCGCCCGGCTGGCGCTTCGATCCGTACACGTTCACGTTCCTGACGCTGATGCTCTCCATCCAGGCCTCGTACGCCGCCCCGCTCATCCTGCTCGCGCAGAACCGGCAGGCCGACCGGGACCGGCTGGCCCTGGAGGAGGACCGCCGGCGGGCCGCGATGCAGAAGGCGGACACCGAGTACCTGACCCGGGAGATCGCCGCTTTGCGCATCGCGCTCGGCGACGTGGCGACCCGCGACTTCCTGCGGGGCGAGCTCAACCGGCTCAGCGAGCAGATCGCCGAGACCGTCGAGTCGGCGAGCACCCCGCCGACCCCGCCGCGGCCGCCGAAGTCCGGACGCCCACCGCGCCGCTCGGGCCAGGGGCGGTCGGGACGCCGGCCCAACGGCCAGGGGGCCGCCTGACCAAGGTCCCTGCCCGGGCCGGCCCGGTCAGGGACCGGCGCCAGCGCGGCAAAGAACAGGCCCGGATACGACTGGGCCGCGCGCCTCAAGGGGCAGGGCGCGCGGCACTGCATCGATCCTCGCAGAGGTCGGCGCGTCGGTCCATATGCCGGACGGGCCCTGGCGGAAACCCACCCGGGTGAGCGCCACCGTGCCCGTCCGGTGTGGCCGTCCGGTGTGGCCCGTTCGGTGCGGCGACCGTGGGGCGTGGTGGGGTAGGCCGTACGGGCCGAGCCGCACGGTGATCAGCGCAACGCCGACCGTGGCGTGGCGGTCCGACCGGGCCGGCATAGGGTTGGTGACATGCCGGCGCCAGCAACCAATGCCGAAAGCTCGGCCCCCAGCACGCGCGAGGACGCCATCCGGGCCGCGCTGGCCGACGTGCACGATCCCGAGATCCGTCGCCCCATCACCGAGCTGGGCATGGTCGAGTCCGTGGCCCTCGACGAGGCCGGCACCGCCACGATCGGCGTGCTGCTCACCGTCTCGGGCTGCCCCATGCGCGCCACCCTCGAACGGGACATCACCGCGGCCGTCAGCGCGGTCGAGGGCGTGTCGCGGGTCGTGGTGAACTTCGGGGTGATGACGCCCCAGCAGCGTCAGGACCTGCAGCGCACCCTGCGGGGCGATGCGGGCGGGCCGGCGGTGATCCCCTTCGCCCAGCCGTCGTCGCGCACCCGGGTCTACGCGGTCGCCAGCGGCAAGGGCGGGGTCGGCAAGTCCTCGGTCACGGTCAACCTCGCGGCGGCGCTCGCGGCCCGCGGACTGTCGGTCGGCGTGATCGACGCCGACATCTACGGCCACTCGGTGCCCCGGATGCTCGGCGTGACCGGCCGCCCCACCCAGGTCGAGGACATGATCATGCCGCCGCAGGCCCACGGCGTGAAGGTGATCTCGATCGGGATGTTCACCCCGGGCAACGCCGCCGTGATCTGGCGGGGTCCGATGCTGCACCGGGCCCTGGAGCAGTTCCTGGCCGACGTGTTCTGGGGCGACCTCGACGTGCTGCTGCTCGACCTTCCTCCGGGCACCGGCGACGTGGCCATCTCGCTGGCCCAGCTCCTCCCGACCTCCGAGATCATCGTGGTCACCACCCCGCAGACGGCGGCGGCCGAGGTCGCCGAGCGCGCGGGCGCGGTCGTGGCGCAGACGCACCAGCGCCTGGTCGGGGTGGTGGAGAACATGTCCTGGCTCGAGCTGCCCGACGGCTCGCGTATGGAGCTGTTCGGCTCCGGCGGGGGTGCGGCCGTAGCGGAGTCGCTCTCCCGGCTGGTAGGCGCTCCGGTGCCCCTGCTCGGCCAGGTGCCGATCGACCCGCGCGTCCGGGAGTCCGGCGACGAGGGCGTGCCGATCGTGCTGGCCGAGCCCGACTCCCCGGCCGCCGCGGCGCTGACCTCGATCGCGGACCGCCTCGCCGTTCGGCGGGAGTCGCTCGCTGGCAAGTCGCTGGGGCTGTCCCCGGCCCGCCGTCGCTGACCCCGGTCGCCCGCGACCGCTTCCGGGCCGGGGCGCGGGTAGCCGCTGGTGAACGGCGCGCGTAGCCGCCGGTGAATGGCGCGTGGGCGCCCGTGAATCAGGTGGCGTCCGGGTCCGTCTGAGGCGCGCGCGCCTGGTCGGCCCCTTGGTCGCTCGCGCGACGCGGCGGCGGGCTCGGCTCGACGGCCCCGCGGATGTCCGAGCCGGCGCGGCGGATGTCCGACTCGATCCCGCGCAGGTTGCGCGAGAGGTCCTCCAGCGGCCGGCGCAGCGCGGCCTGCTCCTCGTCGCTGAACACGTGCTTGCGGATGAACGTCTTCGGGTGCAGGTCCTCGAGGGTGACCTGGGTACCCAGCTCCCGACTCAGCCCGTCGGTCGCGTCGCGGGCCATTGCCCGGAGCCGGCGCAGCAGGCGCACGGCATCGCCCACCAGCTTGGGCAGCCGCTCGGGCCCGAGCAGGAACAGGGCGAGCAGCACCAGCACGATGATTTCCCAGGCGTTCAGGTTGCCCACCGTGCCGCCTCCTCACTGCGCCCTGCCGGCCTCGCAGCGCACCGGACGAGACGCCAGGCCGGTCTCGCTCGGCGTGCGGCCCTAGCCTACGCGCCCGGACCGGGGGTTGGACATGGCTACTGGGCGTCGGCGGCGAGCACCACGGTGGCGTTCTGGATGGTGCCGCCGCGCCGGTAGGCGATGGTGACCGTCGTACCCGGGTCGTGGCGGCGCACCATGGCGATGAGGTCGTGCGGCTGCTCCACCGGATGCTTGTCGATCCGGATCACGATGTCGCCGGCCCGCAGGCCGGCCGCGGCGGCCGGACCGGCCTCGTCCACGGACTTGATGCGCACCCCGCCGCCCGGGCCGTCGTAGGGGTCGACCTCGGCGCCCACCACGGTCCGGCGGGCCCGGCCCGTGTCGATCAGGTCGGTGGCCACGCGCATCGCCTGGTTGATCGGGATGGCGAAGGCGATGCCGATGTTGCCGGCCTCGTTGCCGTTGGCCGCCAGGGACTTGATCACCGCGTTGACCCCGATCACGCGGCCGGACAGGTCGAACAGCGGACCCCCGGAACTGCCCCGATTGACCGCGGCGTCGGTCTGGATGGCGGCGTAGTAGCGCGCCACGCCGCTGGCGTCGCGGGCCTCGATGGTGCGGTCGACGGCGCTGACGATGCCCATCGTGACCGTGCCCGGCAGCCCGAGCGGGGTACCGATCGCGAAGACGCCGTCGCCGGGCGCGACGCGGTCGGAGTCGCCGATGAGGACCGGGGCCAGCGGGGACTTCTCCACGCGCAGCACCGCGATGTCGGACTCGGCGTCCCGGCCGACCACGGTGGCCGGCAGAGGCGTGCCGTCGGAGAACGTCACCGACACCCGGTCGTCCGGAGCACCGTGCACGACGTGCTCATTCGTCATTATGTATCCATCTTTACCAATGACGAAGCCGGACCCGATGCTCTCGCCCCGGCCGGTCGTCGCGCTGACGGTCACCACGCTGGGCTCCGCCCGCAGCACGAGGTCGGGCAGCGACTTCGGTATCCGCAGCGAGGGCGGGGGGCCGCCCTCGGCGCCGAGCACCACCGGCTCCTGCCGCGAGGTCGCCACAAGGTAGCCGACGCCGCCGCCGAGCAGGCCGGCGAGCAGGCCGGCGATGACCGCCACCACCACGACCGAGCGGGCGCCGAAGACGACCGGCTGCGGCGGCCGCGGCGGGTCCGGCGGGGGCGCCGCGGGCTCGACCGGCGGTGCCACGATGAGGGCCGGCGAGTCGGGGTCTCGCCACGGGTCGTTCAGAGCATCGGACCACCACGGCGAACTCTCGCCGTCATGGCGGGAGCCCCGCGCACCGTTGGCAGTGACCGCCACGCCCGTTCACCTCCGTCACGCCCGACGTCCCGGCACCCCTTTCCTCGCCCTGAACCGGGACAAGTACGGCGCATCGGACTCAGAATCGCACGGGCAGTCCCTGTCCGGGGCCGGCATCGGCGCATAGGCTCCCCGAACGAAGGTCACCGCGGCCGCTCACGGGCCGTGGGTGGCCCTGGGCTGGACGGCTTCGCGTGGCAGACCGGGAGGCGACCATCGACGGCGACCCGATGGACCTCGGTGCCCACTGGGACGGGGCGCCGCGGGTGGGCACCGACTACCTGCGGCCGGTCATCACCCACACCATGCGTTGGTCGGCGGAGTTCGCCGTCTCCTGCGTCTCACCCGCCACGGGCGCCGTGCTGCGCCTGCTCGCCGCGGCCACGCGGGCCCGCGCCGTCGTGGAGATCGGCACCGGGCTGGGGGTGAGCGGCCTGTGGCTCCTGGACGGCCTCGGGCCGGAGGCCGTGCTGACCACCATCGAGGCCGACGCCGACCTCCACGCGATGGCCCGGCAGGCGTACGCCGCCGCCGGTCACCCGCCCGGGCGGTACCGCCTGCTCACCGGCCGGGCCGAGGTCCTCCTGAACCGGCTGACCGACGGGGCGTACGACCTGGTGTTCGTCGACGTCGCCGAGCAGCGTCCGCTGTGGACAGACGCGGCGGCCCGGCTGCTGCGGCCGGGCGGCCTCCTCGTCATCCACGAACCGACCGATGAGGACCGCGGGCGCCTGACCGCGCCCCACTGGACCGCCGCCGACCTGCGGCCCGAACTGCTCGCCGCCACCCGCGAACCGCCCACCACCGGCCCAGTCACCCGCGGCATGGCCTAGCCGCCCGCGGCCGGGCCTGAGCCACCCCGCGACCGGGCCAGAGGAACCCGGCGACCGGACCGAGGCACCCTAGCCCGACGCTGCCGTCGGCGCCTTCCCGCTGGCCACGGCCCGCAGGAAGGCGACCAGCAGACGGACGCCCCACCCGGTCGCGCCCTTGACCAGCGGGCCGTTGTCGCGGTCGCTCCACGCCGGCGCCGACATGTCGATGTGCGCCCACCGGTTGCGGTGGTCCCCGACGAGCTCCCGCAGGTACAGGGCGGCCGTGACCGACCCGGCCTGCGACGGCCGGGCGATGTTGGCCAGGTCGGCGACGTCGCTGTGCAGCAGGCTGACGTAGTCGTCGGGCAGGGGCATGGGCCACACCGGCTCGCCGACCTCGGTTCCGGCCGCCCGCAGCGCCTCGGCCAGCTCAACCGACTCGCTGAACAGGGCGGCGGTCTGCTTGCCGAGGGCGACGTGCGAGGCGCCGGTGAGCGTGGCGAGATCGATGAGCCAGTCCGGCCGCAGGCGCTTGACCGCGTACGCGAGCGCGTCGCCGAGCACCAGCCGCCCCTCGGCGTCGGTGTCGAGCACCTCGGTGGTGGTCCCGCCGTAGTGCCGGATGACGTCACCGGGGCGCATCGAGGAGCCCGAGACCAGGTTCTCGGCGAGCGGAGCCAGCGCGGTCACCCGCACCGGCAGCGCCAGGTCGGCGGCGGCGAGCACCGCGGCGCACACCGCGGCGGCGGCACCCATGTCCTTGCGCATGAGTCGCATCCCGTCCAGCGGCTTCAGCGAGACGCCACCGGTGTCGAAGCAGATGCCCTTCCCCGCGAGGACCACGTGCGTCCGGGCGCCCCGCGGCCGCCAGCTCAGCTCCACGAAGCGGGGTGGCCGACGGGAGCCCTGCCCCACCGCGAGCACCCCGCCGAACCCGCCGGCGGCGAGATCGTTCTCGTCGAGGACGGTCGCGGTGACCCCGGGGCGACGGGCGGCGGCCTGCGCCACCCGGTCGGCGAACCACTTCGGGGACTTCTGCGCGCTCGGAGTGTTGGTGAGATCCCGGGCGAGCATGACGGCCTCGGCCACCACGCGCGCCTCGGCCACGGCCTGGCGGGCCGCCGGCACGTCGTCCGCCCGCGTGACGAGAGTGATGCGCCGCAGCCTGGGCTGCTCGGCCTCGTCGGTGCGGCGGGCCGGGCGGCCGGGCAGCTCGAACCGGTACGCGGCCAGCCACGCGCCCAGGGCCAGCTCCCCGGCGATCGTCGCGACCGCGTCGGGGCCGTCCAGCGTGGCGCCGTCCGGAAGCGCCACCGCGAGCGCGGTGTGCCGGTCGTCGGCCGCGCGCACCAGGGCCGCGCCCGAATCGCGCCACGCGCGCGACCCCCCGTCGCCGGTGCCGTAGAGCAGCACGTGCACCGGGTCACGGGTGGGCCGGGGCAGGTGGCGCACCGTCCCCGCGCCGCCGGCCCCGCGCAGGTCACGCAGCAGGTGCGTGACCTCGGTGACCAGCGGTTCAGGCAGGGTCCACGCGGTGGGCCGCAGGACCGCTGCGTCGGATGGCGTGTCGGGGGCGTCCGCGGAGGTCGCGGCGTCCGCCGATGCTTCGACCGGCAGGGCCACCACGGCCGCAGCGGACCGACCCCGCCCGACCGGCAACGAAGATGCGTCGACGACCGAGAACGACAGCCGCATGCCCGAAGACACTAGATCGCCGCCCGGAAGCCCGACATCGTGGGCGGGCTTGTCGTAGCGGCGATCACCGACGCTGGGTCACCTCGGGCAGAACGGCAGGCTCGGCCGAGCCGAGACGCCGACGGGCGGTATCCGGACGACGACCGTCGGGGCGCCGAGGACGTCATCCGCATCCCGGGCGCGCTCAGCCGACCGCAGACTTGAGCGCTTCGCCGAGCGCGGTCGCCTCGTCCGGCGTCATCTCCACGACCAGCCGGCCACCACCCTCGAGCGGCACCCTCATGACGATGCCGCGGCCTTCCTTGGTGACCTCCAGCGGGCCGTCACCGGTCCGCGGCTTCATCGCCGCCATGTCCTCTCCCCTCACTCGGGACGTGCGGGCCGTGTCACACGATCTTCATCCCGGCCGACGAATCGTGGCCGGGTCTCCTATTTTCCCTGATGGGCCGCGTCTACCCAAATGGGGGTTGGCCCAGTCGGCGTCCGCGCCCGGCCCGGACGGGGTGACCGGCCGATCCGGCGGGCCGCTTGTGACAGCCGTTGTGGGGCGTGAGTGCGCACTGTCACAATGGGCGGCCATGCAGGCCCGGTCGGCGCTGTTCGATCTCTACGGAGACCACCTCCGGTCCCGGGGAGGTCGCGCGCCCGTGGCGGCCCTGGTACGTCTCCTCGCTCCCCTCGGCATCGCCGCGCCCGCCGTTCGCACGGCCATCTCCCGCATGGTCCGGCAGGGCTGGCTGCTTCCGGTTCGCGTGGACGGCGGCCCCGGCTACCAGCTGTCGACCCGGGCCATGCACCGGCTGGATGAGGCGGCCGCGCGGATCTACCGGGTCGGCCTGGGGAGCTGGGACGGGCGCTTCGACCTCGTGGTGATGACGCCGCCGGAGCGGCGCGCGGAGCGCAACCGCATCGCCGCCGCGCTCTCCTGGCTGGGCTACGGCCGCATCGACCCGTCGACCTGGGTGTCGGTGCGGGCCAGCGACGAGGTGGACACCCTGCTCAAGGAGGCGGGGGTTTCGTTCGAGCGGTTCACCGCCACCCATGCGGCCGGGACCTCGGGGGCCGCCGCCCTGGTTCGCCGGGCGTGGGACCTGTCCGCGCTGGCGGCGTCGTACGAGGACTTCGTGGCGCGCCAGGAGAAGTCGATGGCCGCCGTGACCCGGCACAGCTCCGACCAGGCGGCCTACGCGGCCCGGTTCCGCCTGCTGCACGAGTGGCGCTCGTTCCTGTCCCGCGACCCCCACCTGCCGCCCGCCCTGCTGCCGGCGCCCTGGCCGGGCACCGCCGCGGCGGAGTTCTTCAGCCGGCACGAGGCCCGGCTGCGCCCCGCCGCGGAACGGTTCGTCGAGGCCTGCCTGACCGGCCGGTGAGTCGGCTCGCCCCTCGGGTCAGCCACCTCCTCGGGCTCAGACGTCTTCCTCGGGGGTCAGAGGTTTTCCTCGGGTCAGCCGCCCCTCCTCGGGGTCAGTCGTCCTCCTCGGGGTCAGTCGTCCTCCTCGGGGTCAGTCGTCCTCCTCGGGGTCAGTCGTCCTCCTCGGGGTCAGTCGTCCTCCTCGGGGTCAGTCGTCCTCCTCGGGGTCAAGGTTCGTCACCGCGCCGAGCACGAACGCCTGCATGGCCAGCTCGTCGCCCAGCGGCCAGACGTAGGCCGGTAGCTCCCGCGGGCCGAGCTTGTCGACGTACGTCCAGAACTCCCGCACCGCCTCCGCCGGCGTGGCGGCCTCGATCGGCACGGCGACGCTGACGAACCAGACCGAGCGTCCCGCGTTCGCCTCGGCCGCGGCCGTGACCAGGGTGGACAGACGCGTGAACTGCGCCGACGGCACGGGGTGCAGGCCGGGCGTGACCGGCGACGGCAGCGCGTCGGCCGGCACCGGCGGGGGGTCGTCGAACACGCGGGCCTGGTACTCGACCACGACCCGCCCGGAGTCGTCCCGGTCGCGCACGATCCCGTGGCCGAACAGGACGGGCTGCTCGCCGGCCGCGACCAACGCCACGACATCACCCAGCTCGGGGTCGCCCAGCTCCGGCGGGCCGTCGGGACCGCCCGGCGCCGCGCTGGTCTCGCCCGGCGCCGTGCCGGCGTCCACGACCACGGACTCGCGGGCGTAGAGACGCTCGGTGGTGAACTGCTCCTCGCTGACTATGCCGACCCAGTGACGCATGGCCTCATCAGATCACGGCCGGCGACGGCCCGACGCAGCCCCCGGCCGCCCGGTGCCGCCGGCCACCGCGCCCGTCGGGGCCGGCCGGGGCGCGGGGACGTGACACCCGTCGAGGTGGTCGTCGACCAGGCCGGCCGCCTGCATGGTCGCGTACGCCGTCGTCGGGCCGACAAACCGGAAACCGCACCGCTTCAGCTCCCTGGCCAGCGCGACCGACTCCGGGGTGTAGGCCGGCACCTCGTCCTCGGCCGACAGCCGCCGGGGCCGCGGCGGCGGGGCGAAGGACCAGACCAGCGCGGCCAGGCCGTCGGGCAGGGCGGCCGCGGCCCGGGCGTTGACGATCGCCGCCTCGATCTTGGCCCGATTGCGGACGATGCGCTCGTCGGCGAGCAGCCGGGCGACGTCCCGGTCACCGAAGCGCGCCACCGCCTCGATCGAGAACCCGGCGAAGGCGTCCCGGAAGGCCTCCCGCTTGCGCAGGATCGTGATCCACGACAGCCCGGACTGGAACGCCTCCAACGTGATCCGCTCGAAGAGCCCGTCGTCGTCGCGGACCGGCTGGCCCCACTCCTCGTCGTGGTAGGCCACGTACTCGGGGGCCGACCCGGCCCACGAGCAGCGCGCCTTTCCATCGACGCCAATCAACAGACCGCCCATGCCGACAGGCTAGCCGTCCGGTACGACCATCCAACCGACCGCTCGCCCCAAGCCGTTGATCTAGGGCATAGGGTGGTGATTGGAGATCAACTAACCACGCTACGCCCTAGATCAACGCGAGAACCACCGGCGTGTCAGGGGAGGACGCCCGTCTCGACGAGACGCGCGAACCGGCGCAGGGCGAGGGTGAAGCCGGCCTTCGACCCGGGCCACAGCATCGGCCGGAGCACCTGCCCGGCGAGCCCGGCCGGAAGCTGGAACCACTCGTGCCAGACGATGTGCGTCCGGTCGCCGCGCAACGGCGTGCAGCGCAGGACGCCGGGGCCGCGCAGCACGGGGCCGGTGTGCACCACGCGGACCTCGTACGGGGGGTCGACCCGCTCGACCCGGATCTGGTCCCGGAGCACGGCCGGCCCGAGCGCGGTCACCGCCTCGACGAGGCTGCCCGGGCCACCGTCGCCCTCGACCAGGCGAACCCGGGTCAGCGGGATCCACTCGCCCTGGCGGTCCCACGCGACGAAGGCCGCGAAGACCCGCTCCACCGGGGCATCGACCACGACGGAGGCGGTCACCTCGCCGGCGCCCGGCCGCGCCGGATCCGCCTCCCCGAGCGCTCCCGGCGCCGCGTCGTCAGGCATGCGCCGGCCGGTCGGCCCCGTCGACCGCTGAAGTGTCGGCGTCGGTGCTGTCGGCGGCGTCCGGGGCCGGCGCCACCACCGGAGCACCGGGGACCGGGGCATGGGAGGCCACCGGTTCGCGGCGACGCAGCGATCCCTCGGGCGGCTCCGGTTCCGCCGCGACCGTACGCTCATCCCCCGCCGTGACCGTGCGGCCCGGCTCGTCCCCGCTCGGGCGCCCGTCCGGGCTCTCGCCCACCGCGGCCGACCCGACCTCGCCGAGGTGGATCACGGGCTCGGACGAGCCCGCCGGGCCGCCCGGCGCCTCCGGGCCGGTGGTGTCGGGGCCGCCGGTGTCCCGTTCCGGAGTCGCGGCCGCCTCCCGGGCCTTGCGCAGCAGCTCGGCGTCCTCCAGGCGACCCTCCCGCAGCGCGGCCACCTCGGCCTCGAGCACGGCGATCATCTCGTCCTTGTACCCGAGGTCGTACGCGACGCGGCGCAGCATCCGGTCCACCTGCGACATGCGGTACCCGCGCAGGGCGACATCGAAGCGGATCTCCTTCAGGTCGTCCTCGCGCAGGGAGCGGTCGTTCGGCAGCGGACGAGCCCGCCCGTCCGGCTCGGCTGGAACCAGGCCCGGGTCGTCGCCGGAGAGCAGCGACACCACGCCGTAGATCAGCCCGCCGACGACCAGCACCACCACCAGCACGAGCAGGAACGTCGCGGTCATGATGCCGATCGTGGCATGGGCCACGACGGTCCCGCGACGCACCCGTACGAACTGGACCCGCCGTCCGGCCCGGGCCGCCGTCGGGATCGCGAACACGACCCTCGTCGCGGTCCTCGGCCGTGGGCGCCGGTCACCGGTCGGACACGGGCCCGACCGGGGCGGTCGTCGGCTACGAGCCCGACGGCGTCGCCTCGCCGGACCGGGGCTCGGGGACCCGTCCGAACTCGATCGCCAGCTCCGCCACCTGCCGGCCCCGGAAGCGCAGGTACATGTGCCCGGTCCCGCCGGCGTCCCACTCGAACGCGGCGATCACCGAATCGTTCCCGAGCACCCGCATCCCGATGAGCGCCATCGTGTCCGACGGAGGCTGGGTGGCGTACGCCTCGGCGATCGCGTTCCGGCCGACGAACGGCCCGATGGGCAGATCGTCAAAGCGCATGACCGCGTCCTCGGCAAAGGTCGCCAGGAACGGTCCGTAGTTACCGGAAGACACAGCGGCGTTGAAGAGCTCGACGTGCCGCTCCAGGAGCCTTTGCAGACCACGCTCCGTCACGGAGCGAACGCTATCCGAAGTCCTCCAGCGCGTCGAGAGCATCTTGGACGGTGGCGACGACTCGGACCAGCGATCGCGCCGTCGGCGGGACGAAATTGGCCCGAACCAGACCGTCCAGCCAGTCGAGCAGGCCCGCGAAGAAGCCGTCCTGGTTCAGCAGCACGATGCGCTTGTCGTGCAGGCCGAGCGTCGCCGTGGTCCACACCTCGAACAGCTCGTCGAGCGTGCCGAGCCCGCCGGGCAGCACGAGGAAGGCGTCGGCCCGGTCGATCATGACGGTCTTGCGGGCCGCCATCCCGTCGGTGACCACCAGCTCGTCGGCATCGTGGTCGGCCACCTCCAGGTCGACCAGGCTCTGCGGGATCACGCCGAACGTGTGCCCGCCCGCGGCCCGGGCCCCGACGGCGAGCGTGCCCATCATGCCCACCCGGCCGCCGCCCCAGACCACCCGGTGCCCCCGCTTGGCGAGCTCCGCCCCCATCTCCCGGGCGAGCTCCAGCCACCGAGGGTCGACGCGGGTGGACGACGCGCAGAAGACACAGATGGCGGCCATCAGTCGACCGTCTCCCGCCCTGCAGCCTGCTGGATGTACGCCACGGCATCCTCCGGGTCGTCGGTGAGATACATCAGGTTGAGATCATCGGGACCGATGTGCCCGGATTCCTGCAGCGCCTCGCGGAGCCAGTCGAGCAGGCCCTGCCAGAAGTAGGACCCGAGCAGCACCACCGGGAACCGGGTGACCTTGCGGGTCTGCACCAGGGTGAGCGCCTCGAACATCTCGTCCAGCGTCCCGTAGCCGCCGGGCAGGACGCAGAACGCGTGCGCGTACTTGACGAACATCGTCTTGCGCACGAAGAAGTACCGGAAGTGCATGGCGATGTCGAGGTAGTCGTTGAGCCCCTGCTCGAACGGGAGCTCGATGCCCAGCCCGACCGACAGCCCGCCGGCCAGGGTGGCCCCCCGGTTGACCGCCTCCATCACCCCCGGCCCGCCGCCGGTGATGACCGCGTACCCCGCGTTGGCCAGGGCCGCGCCGAGCCGCTCCCCCAGGACGTACGCCTCGCTGTGCGGCTTGACCCGCGCCGAGCCGAAGACGCTCACCGCCGGGGGCAGCGCGGACAGGGTGTCGAAGCCGTCCACGAACTCCGACAGGATGCGAAGGCTCCGCCAGGACTCGCGGGGCCGCCAGTCCTCGGGACCCCGGGTCAGCAGATGCTCGTCGGCTGTGGCACCAGCAGCCCGGGCCAGGCGGGGCGCCGGCCCCGCGCCCCGTCGCCCGGGTCGCGGCGGTTGCTGCTGCATGAGGCCCACCGTAGCCCGGCGGGCTCCGTCCGCCCTGCCTGGTGGCGCGTCCGGGACGGACGTGTCCCCGGAGGTGGGTCGGATCCGGAGGGTGGGCGTCAGCGGTGCAGCCAGCGGCGCAGGACCTGGGCGCCCTCCATGATCTTGGGCAGCTCGACGTGCTCGTCGGGAGCGTGGGCCAGGTTGGGGTCGCCCGGGCCGTAGTTCACGGCGGGAATGCCCAGGGCGGCGAACCGGGCCACGTCGGTCCAGCCCAGCTTCGCCAATGGCGCCGACCCGACCGCGGCGAGGAAGTCGCGGGCGGCCGGGGCGGAGAGGCCGGGCGGGGCGCCGGCGACCGCCTCGACGACCTCGCAGTCGTGCCCGGCGAAGACCTCGCGCAGGTGAGCGACGGCCTCCTCGGGCGTCCGGTCGGGGGCGAAGCGGTAGTTGACGGTGATCTCGCACAGGTCCGGGATGACGTTGGCCGCGACCCCGCCCCGGATGAGGGTGGCGTTCAACCCCTCGCGGTACTCGCATCCGTCGATGACCGGCCGGCGCGGCTCGTACGCCGCGAGCTTCGTCAGCACGGGGCCGGCGGCGTGCACGGCGTTGATCCCCATCCAGGCGCGGGCGGAGTGGGCCCGCCGGCCGTGCAGGCGCACCACCGCCCGGGCCGTGCCCTGGCAGCCGGCCTCGACGCGGCCGTACGTCGGCTCCAGCAGGACGGCGAAGTCGGCGACGAGCCACTGTGGATGCTCGCGGCCGATGCGGGTCAGGCCGTTGCGTTCGGCCTCGACCTCCTCGCAGTCGTAGAACAGGTACGTCACGTCGTCGGCCGGATCGGGCAGGGTGAGCGCGAGGTGCAGGGCCAGCGCCACCCCGCTCTTCATGTCCGACGTGCCGCAGCCGTAGAGGCGATCACCCTCCAAAGTGGACGGGAAGTTGTCCTTGTGCGGCACGGTGTCGAGATGCCCGGCCAGGACCACCCGGCGGGGCCGGCCGAGGTTGGTGGCGGCCCGGACGACGTTGCCGACCCGCTCGACCGTCAGGTACGGCCGGCTGCGCAGCGCCTCCTCGACGGCATCGGTGATCTCCTTTTCCTCACCGGACACCGACGCGATGTCGACCAGGGCCCGGGTCAACGCGACGGGGTCGGACGCCAGGTCGGTGAGTGTCGGCCGCATGGTCGCAGGCTACCGGGTAGCGTGTGCAGCCATGACGGTCATGCCCAGCACGCCCACGCCAGGCCGACCCCTGACCGAGCCGGCCTGGGGGCTCGGACTCGCCACGCTCAACGGCGATCAGGTCCTCGACGTGTGGTACCCGAAGCTCGGCCTCGGCCCGGCGCCCGACCTGAACCCGGCGCCGGTGCCCGGGGCGCTGCTCTCGCCGGCCGAGGGTGAGGCGGCGCTCGGCCTGCCGCCGGGCTCCGCCGGCCGGCCGACGCTCCCCGGCCTGTCCATCGCCGGAGTGCTGGTCACGATCGCGTCGCTGGCCGACCCGCCGAAGGACGCCTTCGACGTCTGGCTCCGCCTGCACCTGCTCTCGACGCGCACGATCAAGCCGCACGAGGCGAACCTCGACGGCATCTTCGGGCTGCTCACCAACGTGGCCTGGACCTCGGCCGGCCCCTGCCCGCCGGACCGCGTCGACGAGCTGCGCCTCGCCGAGCGGGCGGCCGGCCGGGTGCTCACGGTCTACGGGGTGGACAAGTTCCCCCGGATGGTGGACTACGTGGTGCCGACCGGGGTGCGCATCGCCGACGCCGACCGGGTCCGGCTGGGGGCGCACCTGGCCCCGGGCACCACGGTGATGCACGAGGGCTTCGTCAACTTCAACGCCGGGACGCTGGGAGCGTCCATGGTGGAGGGCCGCATCTCGGCCGGCGTCGTGGTGGGCGACGGGTCGGACGTCGGCGGCGGGGCGTCCATCATGGGCACCCTCTCCGGCGGCGGCAAGGAGGTCATCCGTATCGGCGAGCGCTGCCTGATCGGGGCCAACGGCGGCCTGGGCATCTCCCTCGGCAACGACTGCGTCGTGGAGGCCGGGACCTACATCACGGCCGGGACGAAGGTCACCCTGCCGGACGGCCGGGTGGTCAAGGCGCGCGAGCTCTCCGGCGCGTCCGGGCTGTTGTTCCGCCGCAACTCCCTGACCGGGGTCGTCGAGGCGGTGCCGCGCACCGGCACCGGCGTGGAGCTCAACGCCGTCCTGCACGCCAACGACTGACCCCGGCCGCCCCGCCGACGGCTGACCGTCACGCCACCGGCCGGCGCGGGCGCCGGGCGTCGTCCGAGCCCCGGGCCCGCCCGGCCGCGAAGGCCCCGCTGGGGTCGTCCCGGCGCGGGCGGGCGCCCGGACCGGGCCGGGGCACGGTGGCCCGCGGGTCGACCGTATGGCCGTCGGCGCAGCGCAGCTCGACCGTCACGGCCGCGCCACAGTCGCGGTGCACCAGGGTGACCGGAGGGCCGCCGGGGTCACCGAGATACCGGTCGCCCCAGGCGAGGATCGCGGCCAGCACCGGGTACAGGTCCAGGCCCTTCTCGGTCAGGCGGTACTCCTCGCGCACGCGTTCGCCCGGCACCTGGTACGGGTGGCGGCGCAGGATGCCGTGCCCGACCAGCGTGGCCAACCGGTTGGTGAGCACCTGGCGGGGGATGCCGGTCCGCACGCGCATGTCCTCGAACCGGCGGATGCCGAGAAAGACCTCGCGCAGCACGACGAGCGTCCACTTCTCCCCGAGCACCGCCATGGCGCGGCCGAGGGTGCAGTTCTCGGCCGACCAGTTCAGCGCCTCGGGCCGCTCGAGCGGCGACCGGGTCTCGCTCGTCGCCATGTGAAACATGCTATGTCTACTTGACAGACTCAGCCACTAACACCAACGCTGAGTCCATGACGCAGATGCAGGAAGCCGTCGACGCCGTGCGGACCCGTACGTACTCCTGGTCCGACCCGCGGGCCACCGCGGCGGCGCTCGGGCGCCGGTCCGGCGCCGAGACGCTGCAGGCCATCGCGCGCGGCGAGCTTCCGGCCCCGCCCATCACCCACACCCTCGACATGGACGGATTTGAGCTCCTGGGTGAGGGGCGGTGCGCCTTCTTCATGCGGGCCCAGGAGTTCCACTACAACCCGATCGGAACCGTCCACGGTGGAGTGATCGCCGCACTGCTCGACTCGGCCGCCGGGTGCGCCGTGCACTCGACGCTGCCGGCCGGCTGGGGCTACACGACGCTCGACCTGACCACCAAGTACCTGCGGCCGGCCACCGTGGACTCGGGTCGGATGCGGTGCGAGGGCAGCGTCATCAACCGCGGCCGCACCACCGCGCTGGCCGAGGCCCGGCTCTTCGACGAGCGCGGTCGGCTGCTGGCGTACGCCTCGTCCTCCTGCCTGCTGTTCGAGATGCCGGCCGCCTGAGCGAGGCGGTCACCGTCGCGGCCCGGCGCCGCTGTCGGCCCCGGCGCCTACGCCAGGCGGGCCACGGCGGCGGCGATGCGCTCGTCGGTGGCGGTCAGCGCGATCCGGACGTGCCGGTCGGCGGTCGGCCCGTAGAAGACACCCGGCGCCACGAGGATGCCCCGCGCCGCAAACCAGTCCACAGTGGACCAGCACTCCTCGCCGCGGGTCGCCCACAGGTACAGCCCGGCCTCCGAGTGGTCGATGGTGAACCCGGCCCCCACCAGCGCCGACCACAGCGCGGACCGCCGGGCGCCGTAGACGGCGCGCTGGGCCTCGGCGTGGGCCGTGTCGTCGAGCGCGGCGGCCATGGCGGCCTGCACCGGGCCGGGCATGATCAGTCCGGAGTGCTTCCGGACGGCCAGCAGCTCCTGGACGAGCGCCGGGTCGCCGGCCACGAACGCCGCGCGGTAGCCGGCGAGGTTGGACCGCTTCGACAGGGAGTGCACCGCCAGCACCCCGTCGTAGGCGCCGTCGCACACCGCCAGCACCGAGGTGGGCGAGGCGTCGAACCCCAGCTCCAGGTAGCACTCGTCGCTCGCCAGCACCGCACCCTGCGCCCGGGCCCACGACACCCAGTCACGCAGCGCCGCCGGCGAGAGCACCCGGCCGTGCGGGTTGGCCGGCGAGTTCACCCAGACCAGACGAACCGGACCGGCCGAGGCCGGCACGTCGGCCGGCGAGTCGGCCCGCACCACGGTCGCCCCGGCCAGCCGGGCCCCCACCTCGTACGTCGGGTAGCAGATCGTCGGCATCACCACGACGTCGCCGGGGCGGACGCCGAGCTGCGACGGCAGCGAGGCGACCAGCTCCTTGGAGCCGATCGTGGGCAGCACCGACTCCTCGCCGAGCCGCGCACCACACCGGCGGCTCAGGTAACCGACGATCGCCGCCCGCAGGCGAGCGGTGCCCGCGGTCGCGGGATACCCGGGGGCGTTGGCGGCGTCGGCGAGCGCCCGGCGGACGGCCTCCGGCACCGGATCCACCGGCGTCCCCACCGACAGGTCGACGATCCCGTCCGGGTGAGCCGCCGCCCGGACCTTGGCCGGCTCGAGCAGGTCCCACGGGAAGTCCGGCAGCCCGGCCGAGACCCGGGCCGGCGCCGACGCGGCGGGCAGGCCACCCGCCCCGGGACCGCTCAGTGCTCGCTCTCCTTCGGCGGCAGCCCGGCAACCAGCTCGGCGTCCTTGTCGACCTTACCGATCTTCGATGCCCCACCGGGCGAGCCGAGGTCGGCGAAGAACTCCGCGTTGGCGGCCTGGTACGGCTTCCACTGCTCCGGCAGGTCGTCCTCGTAGAAGATCGCCTCGACGGGGCAGACCGGCTCGCACGCACCGCAGTCGACACACTCGTCGGGGTGGATGTACAGCATCCGGTTGCCCTCGTAGATGCAGTCGACGGGGCACTCCTCGATGCACGCCTTGTCCAGCACGTCCACGCATGGCTCGGCGATTACGTAGGTCACCGGTGGTCCCTTCCTCGGCGCCGTGGATCCGGGTTGGCGGGCCGACGTGGCCCCAAGGGAGAATCCTTGGCGGCGGTCGATCCTCGCGGCGATCAGCCTAGTATCTCCGCCGACGTGGCCGGCACGCCGACAGCGTAAGGGGGTTCGGGCGTGTTGGGTACGGGTGACCTGGGTCACCGGGTCGTGGTGCGCTACCGGACCGACCACGGGCCGACCGACGTCCTCGGCGAGCTCACGTCCATCGACGACCACGGGCTGGTGGTGCGGACCGAGGCGGGCGACGAGCGGCGCATCGCCCGGGCCACCGTGGTCGCCGGCAAGCGGGTCGGGCCCCGCCCGGCCCGATTCTCGGAGATCCTCACGCTGGAGCGCGTCACGGCGGCCGCGTGGCCCGCCCCGGAGGTCGAGTCGCTCGGCGAGTGGCTGCTGCGCGCTGCCGACGGGTGGACAAACCGGGCCAACTCCGCCCTTCCGCTCGGCGACGCCGGGTGTGACCTCGACGAGGCCGTACGCGCGTGCGTCGCCTTCTACACCGCGCGCGGCCTGCCGCCGAAGGTCACCGTGCCGCTGCCGGTGCGCCGCGACGTGGCCCGCCACCTGGCCGCGGCCGGCTGGATCGCCCAGCCCGAGGTGCTCGTGCAGACCGCCGCGCTGGACGAGGTCATCACGCTCGCCCGAGCCGCCGGCCAGCCCGCCGGCGAGGCCGGGGCGTCGGTGACCCTGCACGAGCGGCCGCCGGCCGACATGCTCGCCGTGGTCGCCGCGCGCAAGCAGGGCCTGCCGCCGGCGGCCGAGCACGTCCTCACCGCGGTCGACGCCGTACGGTTCGCGGTCGTCCGCGACGCTGCCGGCGCCCTGCTCGCCTGCGCCCGGGGCGCGGTCGTCGACGGCCCGGTGCGGCGCACCGGGAGCAGCGCCGCGGAGCCGGCGCCGGCGCCGCGCTGGCTGCACATCGCGCTGGTCGAGGTCATGCCGCCCGCGCGTCGGCGCGGGCTCGGCCGGGCCGTGTCGGCGGCACTCGCGGAGTGGGCGCAGGGGGCCGGCGCCACCCGGGGCGTGCTCCAGGTCGAGGCGCACAACGAGCCGGCGCGGCGGCTGTACGAGCGCCTGGGCTGGCGGACCCACCACAGCTTCGTGACGTACCGCCACCCGCCCGACCCGGCGGCGTGACCCCGCCGGTGACGGTCGCCGTCAGGCCACCCGGCGCGGCCGCCGGCCGTACCGCTCGGCGTAGGCGGCGAGCCCGCGCGTCTTCCAGTCCTTGCCGAGCACGACCATGGTCACGAAGCCGAGGAAGATGCCGAGCGCACCGACGCCGAGGAACTGCAGGAACTGCAGCACGAACATCTCCAGCCCGCCGTCGTCCAGCGGCGTGTTCCGGGCGACGAACGGAGCGACGAGCAGGGCCAGCAGCGTGCCCACGACGGTGGCCAGGCCCAGGTCGGCGATCATCCGTCCCGCCGGGTACCGCACCGCCCAGATGGCGGCGGCCACCGCGAGGAGGAGCACGATCGACAGGGCCCCGGCCACCGAGATCACGACGTCGGTTGAGCTCTGCTCGGTGCTGAAGGTGGGGGTCTCGTCCCGGGGGCTGGTCAGGTAGCTGATGAACCGGGCGGTCGCATTGATCAGGAAGAAGCCGAGCGCGACCGCCCCCACCCGTACCCAGCGGTTACGCCACATTTGTCCGCCTCCTTTACCGGCTCGAGCGACGACGTGAGTCCGGGGAATGACGCATCGTACGTCATCGACCTGAGCGGTATCTGCCGCCCACCGGGTGACAAAGGGTCCCTCCCGATGTCACGAAGGACGCCGTCCTCGCCGGAAGTGCGCAGGAAGGCCTCCTTCCCGGGACCTGACCGGGCCTCGGGTCACAGGTTGCGGCGCAGGAAGTCGAGCTCGAGACGCAGCAGGTGCGCGGTGAGGGAGCCGCCGGTCATGTGGGTGGCCCCGCTCAACGGGATCACGGCGTGCGGGCGGCCGCTGGCCAGCAGCGCGGCGGACAGGCGCAGCGTGTGGGCGGCCACCACGTTGTCGTCGACGAGCCCGTGCACGACGAGCATCGGGCGGGCGTCCTCGGGCCCGCGCGGCGGCTGCGCGGCCGCCTCCAGCAGCGAGTTGTGGGCGTAGATGTCGTTGCCCTCGCTCGGCAGGCCGAGGTAGCGCTCGGTGTACGCCGTGTCGTAGAGCGTCCAGTCGGTGACGGGCGCACCGACGATCGCGCATTTGTAGATGTCCGGGCGGCGCAGCACGGCCAGCGCGGACAGCCAGCCCCCGAACGACCAGCCGCGGATGGCCACCCGGCTCAGGTCCAGGTCGGGGTGCTTCTCGCCCAGCGCCTTGAGGGCGTCGACCTGGTCGGTGAGGATGACGTCGGCCAGCCGCCGGTGGATCACCTTCTCGAACGACGGGGCCACGCCCGGCGTACCGCGGTTGTCGATGGTGACGACGGCGAATCCGGCGTCGGCGAACCACTGCCGCTCCAGCCACCGGGCCCGGACCGACACCACCTCCTGGTGGCCCGGCCCGCCGTAGATGTGCACCAGGACCGGCAGCTTGCGCCCCGCGACGTGGTTGCGCGGGTAGAGCACCCCGGCCGGCAGGCCCCGGTCGGTCACCCGCTCGAGGACGGGGCGCGGCGCGTACGGCGGGATCGCCGCGTGGGAGGTGAGCGTCCCGACCACGGTCTGTCCGGAGTAGACCGTCCACCGGGTACCGGCGTGGTCCAACGAGTCGGCCCCGACCACGAGCGTGTCCCCGCCGGCGTGCCCCACGTGCCAGCCGGGGTCCGTGGTCAGCCTCGTGATCTCCACCGACGGCGCACCGATCCGGGTGCCGACCCGGTAGAGGTGCTGCTCCCCCGGCTCGCCCTCGCTCGCCTCGATGAGCACGTCCGACCCGATCCGGCCACAGACCCGCCGCACGTACAGCCCGGCCGGGGTCAGCAGCCCACCGTCGGCGAACAGGCAGCGGGCGTCGAAGCCGTCGTGCGCCAGCTCCCCGCCGATGAGCACCCGGCCGTCCGGCAGGTAGGCGGGCGTGCCGGCCACGGGCTCCACCCAGCGCGGGTCGGCGAGCTCCGCGTGCACCTGCGTCTCGCCGGTGCGCGGGTCGACCGCGAGCACCAGCCCGTGCTGCTGGAGCCGGCGCAGCACGGTGACCAGCGGGCCCCCGGTCTCGGACCAGGCCACCGACACCAGGTACGGGTAGGTCTCCCGGTCCCAGTGCACGTCCACCCAGCCGCCGTCGAGGTCGAGCAGGTGCAGGGTCACCTCGGCGTTTGCCGTGCCGGCCGACGGGTAGCGCACCGTCGTCGGCTCGCGGCCGGGATGGGCCGGGTCGTGCAGGTGCCACCGCTGGACCCGGGAGTTGTCCACCCGCGCGGCCAGCACCGACGTCCCGTCCGGCGACCACCAGTACCCGCGGTAGCGGCGGAACTCCTCGGCCGCGATGAAGTCGGCCAGACCCCAGGTCACCGCGTCGAGGTCCTGTTCGCCCGCGAGCAGGATGTCCTCGCCGGTCTCCAGATCGAGCACGCGCAGGGTGCCTTCGCTGACGTAGGCGACCCTGCGCGCGGTGGGGTCCGGGCGCGGGTCCACCACGCCGGGCGCCACCGACCGTACGACCGGTTCCGCCCCGGGGGTGACCAGGTCGACCGTCACCAGGGCGCCGCCCAGCGCGAACGCGGCCAGGCGCGCCTGCGGGTCCGTGGCGTACGACGCGATGCCCTTCGCGGCCAGGCGCAGTCGCTCGCGCAGCGCCCGCTCGGCCTCGGGCAGGTCGGAGGCGTCCCCGAGTCGGGACGGGTCCGCGACGAGCCGCTCCTTACCAGTCGCGACATCGAAGACCCACAACGCGTCGGCGGCTGACTCGGGCCCAGGCGAGCGGAGGAACACCACGCGGGCGCCGTCGCTGCCGACCGTGACGGCGCGCGGCTCGCCGGCCCGGAACCGCGACGTCGCGGCGGCCAGTTCGGGATAGTCGACGGGCAACGTCACGTCGAGATCGTCGCACGGACGCGCGCGTAGAGTGGGCCAGGTGAGCGCACAGGCCCCGACCGAGTTGCCCTCGACATCCGCGACCCCGGCGTCACTCACCCGGGAGCGGCGCATCCTGTTCGTCCACGCCCACCCCGACGACGAGACGATCACGACCGGCGCCACCATGGCCCACTACGCGGCCACCGGCGCCCACGTCACACTGGTCACCTGCACGCTCGGCGAGCAGGGCCAGATCTACGTGCCGGCGCTCGCCGGGCTCGCCGCCGACCAGGCCGACCAGCTCGGTGGCTACCGGCTGGTGGAGCTGGAGCGGGCCTGCCAGGCGCTGGGCGTCACCGACCACCGGTTCCTCGGCGGGGTCGGGCGCTACCGCGACTCCGGCATGCTGGGCACGCCGTCGAACGACCACCCGCGCGCCTTCTGGCGGGCGGACGTGGACGAGGCGGCGGATCACCTGGTCGAGATCATGCGCGAGGTACGCCCGCAGGTGCTGGTCACGTACGACCCCAACGGCGCGTACGGCCACCCGGACCACATCAAGACCCACCAGGTGGCCATGCTGGCTGCGCAGAAGGCCGGGGAGTTCGGCCCCGCGAAGATCTACTGGACGGCGGTCCCACGCAGCGTGGTGGCGGCCGGGCTGGAGAAGCTCGCCGGCAGCACCGACAACCCGTTCGCCGGCGTGACCAATGTGGACGAGGTGCCGTTCGCGGTGCCGGACGAGCGGATCACGACCCGCATCGACGGCTCAGGGTATTCGGAGGCGAAGATGGCGGCCCTCCGGGCGCACGCCACACAGATCCCGCCCGGCTCGTGGCTGTACATGCTGGCCAGCGGGTTCGGCGACCACTTCCTGGCGGTGGAGTACTACGAGCTCGTCCACGGCAAGCGGGGACCCGGTGGGCCGGACGGGCTGGAGACCGACCTGTTCGCTGGTCTGGCCTGATGTCCGCCCCGATGTCCACCGCACCGAGCCCGTCGGGCGCCGACCCGACCGATCCGGAGCCGCCGGCATCGCCGCTGTGGCTGCGGCTGGCCGGCCTGGGCGTCGCCTGCCTCGGCGCCCTCGTGGTCGCCATCGTGGGCGCGTTCCTCACGCCGTACCGGATCGGATCGATTTTGGTGCCCGTCTCGCTGCTCATCGTGGTCGGCGGGCTCACCGTGGTCACCCGTTTCGCGTACGCCGTCACCGACAAGGCGGGGCTCAGCCTCGTCCCCGGTGTCCTGTGGCTCGTGATGTCGCTGGTGCTCTCCGCCCCCACGACCGAGGGTGACGTGATCCTGCTGCAGCGGAACTGGGTGGCCGTCGTCTACACCCTGGTCGGCGCCGTCACCCTCGGCGTGCTCGCCTTCCGGATGATCATGCCCCGGCGCTGAGGCGGGCCGACGGCGCCGGCCCCGGTCTGGCCCGTTGGCCGGGTGTTGGCTGTCCCGGATCGGGGAGGCGGTCCCGGATCCGGGACCCTGCCTGGCCGGGATATGGCGTGGTTGAGCCGGATTCGGGGTCGGGCCGGGTCGGGGGGCCGATTCGGGAAAGCTCGCCGGCCCGGGATGGTTGGACCCTGGGCACCCGGAAACGACCGGCCGCGTCGGCCCCGGTGGCCGAGGTGATCGACGGGGTAGCACGCCCGCCCCGCCCGACCAGCCGCCCCAAACCTCGTAGGGCTGGCGGTCACGGAGCGTGAGGGCAGGAGCGTCCCCCATCTGGCGGCCGGCCCGACACCGTGAAGGAGCTTTCGGCCAATGACTCGTACGACGCTGACCCGTAAGACACTGGGCACGCTTCGCACCAGCGCCCTGCTCGGCCTGGCCGGCCTGGGCACCGCCGGCGCCCTCGCGCTGGGCCCGGCCACGACCGCCCACGCCGCCGAGCCGGCGATCCCCAACGTGCCGGCCAACGCGGCCACCGCGCCCGAGCAGGCCCGCATCGCCGACTACGACGGTGCCCTGCAGCCCAACGGCTACTACTGCGGCCCGGCCGCGACCCGCATCGCCCTGTCGGCCCACGGCCAGCCGCCCACCTTCGACGCGCTGGCCAAGGACCTGGGCACCACCCGCGACGGCACCAAGTCCATCGAGGACATCACCCGCGTGCTCAACCAGCACACCGGCGGCCGCTACACCGCGGTCAAGTTCGACAACCCCACGGTGACCAAGGAGCAGACCGACCAGCTGCGCACCGACATCATGGCCGCCATCAACGACGGCGACCCCGTCGTGGCCAACATCGTCGGCCAGGTCACCGACACCAACGGCGAAACCCACCGCTACGCCGGCGGCCACTACCTGACCATCA
>Ga0310834_100447_pt1 | contig 46792 bp, 54 predicted proteins | sample SM_ome_2_FD_201314 | JGI IMG/M metagenome (GOLD analysis project Ga0310834, IMG submission 201314) | Sorghum-adapted microbial communities enriched on stacked mutant (SM) sorghum from Joint BioEnergy Institute, Emeryville, California... ...
GGACGAACACCTCTGGCCGTCTGCCCACCGGCCATCACCTCCCACCACGAGTGTTGGGAGACAGCCTGCCCGATAGATCTCCAGAACCGGCGGATTACACGATCAACGTTCAAAGACGAGGCACTAGTGTCCTGAGTGCCTATTTGGAGTGGGAGGCGGGCCCGTTCCGTGGCGACCGGGAGCCGTCATCGGGTCAGGGGGTCGTGACCCCAGTTCATCAGGGAGTACCGCCAGCGGGTCGTACGCACGTCACCGGCCGGACGCTGCGCCAGGTGCCGCGCCACGAACGCGGCGACCTTACGCATGTGCGCGACATCGGACGGAGTCAGGTCTGACTTCCGCTTGCGCAGCAGGGTCACGATCCGCCGTCCCGATTGGTGGCCAGTGGACTCCGCACCCGCAGCCTTCTTCTGGCCGACGGCCTTGGATTCCTCGGTGTTCAGCCAGTTTTCCAGCTGCCGCGGCGTCATGTTCACCGCGTCGCGGAACCTTCGGTACGCGACATCCCGCCCGTCATCGTTCACGGTGCAAAGCCTCCGGCCGGTGCACCGCCTCGGTCCCGCTCTTGTCACTGCGCACCCGGTACTGCGGTGCGGCCGGTGATGCGGCCACCGTCCGTCCAGCCGCCTCGGTGCGTCGAGTGATCCTGCCGACGACCGTGCCGTGCACAGTCTGGCCGTGGCTGCGCCAGCTGACGCGGTCGCCGGGACTCAATTCGTCGGCGCGTGCCATGACCTGCCGTTACCCGGGCGCCGAGCCGACAAACGAGGGGCCCAGAGGTGGCTCGTAGGCCGGGACAGCCCGGCTCGGGGCAGACGGCAACGGCCGCCCGACCGGGCGGCCGTTGCCGTCGAGAGATGCACGGGGGTCGGCCCCGACAGCTGGAAACGCCGAACGCGGCGGCCCTGTGGACCGCCGCGTTCGGCAGTGGTGCCGTGTCATGCGGCAGGTTTCTCATCGTCGCGGGGAAAGAAGGGGAGCACGTTGTAGACCTTGTCGGCGGCGGCGAGGATCTTTGCGGCGTCGTCGACCGGCGGGCGGATAGCCTGGTTGATCCGCTTCTTGATGGCCGCACCTTCGGCGCCGGTCGCCAACACCCTGCGCTCCCAGCCCCTGGTGAAGATCCCACCGGCAGCCCCCAGGTCCAGGCAGGTGACGTACGGAGCGGGGGTGAATTTGCGCAGCGGCAGGTTGAGCAGGTCGGCGGCCGCGTTGTAGCCGGCGACCTTGCCGAGGGGAGTCGCGTGCTGGCAGGCCTGCATGACCGTGTGCCCGGCGTCGTACGCAGCCGCGGCGGCGTCGCCGGCGACGAACACCTCGGGCAGGGCCCGCAGGTTCTCGTCGACCGGCACCCGCCCGAGGTGATCGAGTTTGTCGGAGATCTGCCGGGTGAGTTCACTCGCCCTCATCCCCACCGACCAGACCACCGCGTCCGCGTCGACCTTGGTGCCGTCGGAGAGTACGGCGTATCCGTCACCAACCTCCGTGACCGTCGTCCTGAGACGACATTCGATGCCCAACTGGTCCAGGGCCGCCTCGATCGCCGTGCGCGGGCCCGGCCCGAGCTGATCGCCGACCACCTCCGACCGGTCCACCAGCAGAACCCGGCCGCGGGCGGCGAGTGCGGTGGCGGCCTCCAGCCCGACGAAACCGGCGCCGACGACCACGACGGAGTAGTCCTCCCGGCCGCGCAGGTGGTCGGTGAGCCGCCGGGCCCCATCCAGGGTGTCGATGTCGAAGAGCCGTTCCGCGCCGGGCAGGCCCTGAGGCTGAACGAGCTTGCTGCCCGCCGCCAGGACCAGGCGGTCGTAGCCGATCTCCTCGCCGTCGGCCACGACCACCCGGCGGTTGGTGTCGATCGTGCTCACCGACGCCCGCAGGTGCTCGACGCCGATCGGCTTCAGAATCCTGCTGAGTTCCACCTTGGCCAGGTCCGGCTCGGGCTCGTACAGTCGCGGCCGCAGCACCATGTGCTCGTTCGGCGCGATGAGCGTGATGCGCAGGTCCGCGTCCCCGCGTGCCAGCGCCGCTGCCGCAGCGCCCCACACGCCCGCGAAACCGCCCCCGATGATTACAACTCGTGCCATCCTCTCTCCCTCTTTGCCTCATCGCCGGAAACCCCGGAGGTTCGGCAGGGAGACAAGATGGCGGGCTCAGGTGTGACCGACGCGGGCGAGCTTGTCGGGATTGGCCAGCCGCCGGATCGCGGTGATCTGCCCGTCGGCGATCTCCACGTTGTCGAGCCAGATCAGCTCGCCGTGACGGTAGGTCGCCAGCGCCGGCTGCCCGTTCACCTCGATGATCCGGAACGCATCGGGGCGCCGGATCGCTATCTGCCGGACCATCAGCCGGGCGATTCTCTCGACGCCTCGGATCGGCTTGCGCGCGGCGGTCACCTTGCCACCGCCGTCGGCCACGTAGACGACGTCGGGGTGCAGCAACGCCACGAGTTCGGCCATGTCCCCCGCGTCTGCGGCCGCCTTGAACGCCTTGAGCAGGCGTTCGGTCTCGGCCCTGGACCCCCGGGGCCGATCCTTGACCGCGGCGACCCGCGCCCGCGCGCGGGAGGCAAGCTTGCGGCTCGCGGCTGGCGTGCTGCCGAGCACTTCGGCTATCCGGTCGAACGGGAACTCGAAGACATCGTGCAGCACCAGCGCGACGCGTTCGGCCGGGGTGAGGGTCTCCATCACCACCAGCATCGCTGTGCTCACCGACTCGTCCTCGAGCACCTGGGTAGCGGCGTCGGGCCCGGTCAACAGTGGTTCGGGCAGCCACGGTCCGACGTAGGACTCGCGCCGGACGCGCGCCGACTTCAACACGTTGTAGGACGTCCGGGCGGCCAGGGTCACCAGCCAGGCCCGCAGATCCTGCACCTGTGACAGGTCGGCGGCGGCCGCGCGCACCCAGACCTCCTGCGTCACGTCCTCGGCATCGGCCACGGTGCCGAGGATCCGGTAGGCCGCCCCGAACACCGCGGACCGATGGGCCTCCCAGTCGGCCTCCACCAAGGTGCCGGTTAGCTCCACCTTTCAGCCCCTTTGCCCGATCAGACCGCCATTTCGAGCGTATCCGCGCGGAATCCGAGGTTGACGGACGTGTGACGAATCAGGCCAGCTAGACGCTCTTCGATCCACTACTCGCCGCGGCGCCGCGCCATCTCGCCGATCGCTCGGTCCCGCTCGTCGTCGGCGCCGTTGATCAAAGGTGCGGTGAGAGCGAAATCACCCCGTGGCAGGGCCGGCCGCGCCTGCTGCCGCGTCGTCGGCCGGTGCCGGGTGGGCCCGGCGGCTGCGGCCGGCGGGTGGGGCCGCCGGATGGGGCCGGCGGGTGGGCGGCGCCGCCAGTTGTGCGGCCAGCGCTGGTGGGACCGTGGGCATCTCGATGCGCTGCGTACCGCCGGCTAACGCATTACAGGGCCGCTGTGCCCGGGCTGTAGAGTGCCCAGAGGTAGGTATCCGTCGCATCACCACGCCGCCCGTCCGGGGGAACCATGCCGAGCACATCTTTCCTCTCCACCACCATTCCGTACGTCAACGCGTACCCGCACCTCGGGCATGCTCTGGAGTACGTGCAGAGCGACGCGTACGTACGGCACATGCGGCGCAGCGGCGTGGACACCTTCTTCGTGAGCGGCTCCGACGAGAACAGCCTGAAAAACGTGCTGGCAGCCGAACGCCTCGGCATAACCACCCGGGAACTCGTCGACACGAATGTGCAACGGTTCACCCACCTGCTGGAGCTGCTGGACGTCGATCTCTCGTATTTCATCCGCACCAGCGTCGACCCGGACCACATCGACGGCGCGACCGAGTTCTGGCGCCGGATGGAAAGCGCCGGCGACATCTACGCCAAGGAGTACGAGGGCCTCTACTGCGTGGGCTGCGAGCAGTTCTACGCGGAGTCGGAACTCGTCGACGGACTGTGCCCGGAGCACCACACCCGGCCGGAGCTGGTTCGGGAGCAGAACTACTTTTTCCGGCTGTCCCGCTACCAGGACCGCATCCTGGCCGCAATCGAGAATGGCGAGCTGTCGATCGTGCCGGCATCCCGGGCGAACGAGGTGATCAGCTTCGTCCGGTCGGGGCTGGCTGACATCAGCATCTCACGGTCCCGGCGCCGGGCACGCGATTGGGGCATTACTGTTCCCGGTGACCCCGAGCAGGTCATGTACGTGTGGATCGACGCGTTGACGAACTACACCAACGCGCTCGGCTGGTCCCGGGACGACGAGCGCTTCCGGCGCTACTGGACGGAGGCGACCCGGCGCGTGCATGTGGTCGGGAAGGGCGTCATCCGGTTCCACGCGGTCTACTGGCCGGCCATGCTCATGTCAGCGGGGCTGCCGATCCCGACAGACATTGTCGTGCACGGATACATCACGCTGTCCGGGCAGAAAATCAGCAAATCGCTGGGAAACGTCATCGACCCCACGGAGCTGGTCCAGCAGTTCGGCACCGACGCGGTGCGGTATTTCCTGCTGGCCGACTTCTCGCCGTTCGGTGACGGTGACTTCAGCGAAGAGCGGCTGATCAGCCGATACAACGGCGACCTGGCCAACGGCCTGGGCAACCTGGTGAGCCGGGTGGCGAGCATGATGAACCGGTACCGCGGCGGGGTGGTCCCGGCGGCCGGGCCGGTCGGCGATCCTGAGCGCGAGCTGGTGGATCAGCTGCGATCGAGCAGTCGGGCGATGGCGGAGGCGATGGAGCGGTACGACCACCGTGAGGCGGCCGCCCGCGTCTGGGACCTCGTCCGGCGCACCAACGCGTACGTCGATGAGCGCGCCCCGTGGCACCTGGCCAAGGCGGCCGGCGAGAACGAGGAGAGCGCGGCCCTGCTGGACACCACGCTGCACCACCTGGCCGGCACGATCCAGCAGCTCGCCACCATGATCGCGCCGTTCCTGCCGGGGGCCAGCGAGCGGATCGCCCAGGCCTGGGGCATCGACCGGGGCGCCGCAGACCCGACCGTCGCCGGTGACCCGGCCGCCGCCGGGTTGCCGGACCTGACCGGGCGGCGGATCGAGAAGCCACCCACGCTGTTCCCCCGCATCGAGGTCTGACCGCGGGCGGGCGAATCAGCCGGGAGCAGCGTCCGCCGGACATGGGCGGACCGGGCGTCGCGGACGCCCGCCCGGCCCCGTGGTCCGGGCGGGCGTCCGCTTGGGTGCCGGTGTCACTCGCAGAACACCTGCACCTTGGCGTCGGGCTGGTCGACGTCGACCGTGATGTCGTCGAGCTGCTCGATCAGCTCCTCGATGTGCTGCGGCTTGAGCTCGGTGAGGTCGATCGGTACCCCTGACTTGTTCAGCTCCGCGTTGACCTTGCTGAGCGCCTGCGGAGGGATGAGGCTGGCGAGCCGGACCCCGGCCCGCAGCAGCTGCAGCGGGACCCGGACGTTGACGCGGCCCGGCCCGTCGCCGCCGAAGTTGTCCGCCGAGCTGACCACGACGCGCAGGTACCTGGGCCGGGGTTTAGCGCGGGTTGCTCCCGGCGACGACTCGGGCTGTTCCCGGTCGAGGGCGTCGATCAGCCGCTCGGCCTCGTCCGGGGTGATCCTGCCCTCCGCCAGCATCTGCAGGACCTGGCGGCGCTGCTCGTTCATGACGGCTCCTCCCGTCTGAGTTATTTGACGCTTACCAGCACGGCCGTTCGGCCCTGCTCGATTTCGATCCGGGTACCGGGCAGCGCCCACAGCAGCTGCCCGGAGCGGCGCAGCACGCCCACCGGGTTCACCCGCGTGGTGAGGCATGCGGCCAGCACGGCCAGCACGGCGAGCAGCAGCAGCGGCGACAGCACCAGCAGCACCGGCAGGACAGGGATGTACAACGGCAACGAGCGGCCGTTGGGACGGCGATGGCGTACCGTCACTAGCTGCGGAATCATCGGGACCTCTCCAACTCGGCCAGCGCCTCCTGGACGCTGATCTCCCCTCGGCGTAGGCGGTCAACGACGTCGGCGCCGGTGGGCGCCGGGTCGGTGTCGACGAAGTCGAGCTGCCGGGCGATCCGGTTCAGCCGGGACTTGATCGTCGGGTAGCTCACCCCGAAGATCCGCTCCATCTCCTTGATGGAACCGTGCGACCGTACGAACGCGGCGACGAAAACCTGGTCGTCGACGCTGAGCTGGGCCAGCTGCGGTGGGTCGAACTGACCCTCGATCGCGATGCCGCTGTCGACGAGGCGGACCCGCTCGACCACGAACGGCTGCCCCCGCGTCAGGTCCGTCAGCTCCTGCCAGTCCACCCGCCTGCCCCCTTGCTCTGCGCGACGACACCTCCAACTCACTTTGTACTTTGACTTCTTTAAGCTGTCAACGTGTTGATCTCAATTTTCTTGAGTCAAGCTTTAAAGATCTTGAAGCGCCGGCTCGCATCGGCCGGGCGCTCCGGCATCGCCGTACGCCGGGCGGGCGCGGCCGGACACGACCAGGTGGAGATGGCCGGGTATTCCGGGGCCGCTTACGCGGCGCCATGGGCGTAAGGGCAGGCCCCACCTCGCCGCTGTCTCATGTGGATAGGTAGCCCGAGTAATCGGGTAGGACTTCCTGCTCCGGAACTTTGGCGGCGGGAAGTGAGACCGGTGCGGGCGCCGCAGGCGATCGGCCATTCGACCGCGCTCAGGATCGGTGGGCTGGACACCGTGCCCGACGTGGTGGAGAGCCTGACCAGGCGCCGGCCACCGACTGCCCGGGGCGGTCGAACCGGGCCGACCGGCTAGCTCGACCGGCGGGCGTCCCCCGGGCACGTGCGCCGGACGTATTCCACTATGGAGGGCCACAGTGGACCGAAGGCGCCCCCGCCCGCGGGCGACGCGATCATTTCGCTGCTTCCCGGTGGCCGGTCAGCCCACTGTCACCAGCCGTCGCCGGCTCGTCGGAGAGGAAGGTCGAGCGGAGAAGGAGTGCGAGTGCTTCGGCGAGCCGCCGGCGTGACCAGTTGCGATCGGTGAGGAGTGCCTCGACGACGTCGGAAGAGATGAGCGCGTACAACATGTCGGCGGCGGTGGCGACGGTCCACGGCGGGCGCAGGCGTCCCTCGTCGGCCAAACGGCGGGCCAGGCGCCGGCAGTTGGCGAGGCGTTCGGCCACGACGCGCTCGCGGTGCGCGGCCGCGTCGGGGTCGTGTCGCCAGACACGTTGCAGGGCGCGGTCCACGGCGAGCAGTCGGGGATGGTACCGGGCCAGGTGCGCGGCCCATTCGTCGAGCGCTGCCGCCGAGTCGGGCGCCTGCCAGACTCGGCGCACCGAGTCGGTGAGACCTTCGGCTTCGGCGATGTGGTCGAACAAGGCCGCCACGAGCTCCCCACGGGTGGCGAAATGCATGTAGGCCGCGCGGCGGGTGACACCGGCCCGATCGGCGACCGCGGTCATGGTCAGCGCCTCGAAACCCTCCTGTTCCAGGATGTGCCGTGCGGCGTCGAGCAGGGCGGCACGGGTGCGGCGGCTGCGCGCATTGGCGGGTTCACCGATCGTCCTGACGGTCATGACGGCACCTTCCTCAGCTGGACGCAAGTATACATGGCGTGTACCTTAAACTTCACGTGATGGATACTTTCTCTGTTGCGAAGGAAGGATGCCGAGATGCCCGTGCCCAAAATCGCCGTCATCTACTACTCGTCCACCGGGAACGTCTACCACCTGGCCCTCGGCGTCGCCGAGGGCGTCGAGAAGGCCGGGGCGCAGGTCCGGTTGCGCCGGGTGCCGGAGCTGACGCCCGACACCGCGATCGACACCAACCCGGCCTGGCGCGCGCACCTGGACGCCACCGCCGACATCCCCCTGGCCACCCACGACGACCTGCGTTGGGCCGACGCCTACGCGTTCGGCACCCCGACCCGCTTCGGAAACATCAGCGCGCAGCTCAAGCAGTTCCTCGACACCACCGCCGGGCTGTGGGCGGCCGGTGAGCTGTCCGACAAGCCGGCCACCGGCTTCACCAGCGCCATCAACCGCCACGGCGGAAACGAGGCAACCCTGCTCGCCCTCTACAACACCATGTACCACTGGGGTGCCCTCGTGGTCGCCCCCGGCTACACCCACCCGGCGTTCAGCGCTGCGGGCGGCAACCCGTACGGCACCGCCCACCCCTCCGGCAACGGGCACCCGACCGAGGAGGCGATGGAGGCCGCGCGCCGCCAAGGCGAACGACTGGCCCGCATCACCGCCCGGCTCGTCGCCACCCCGGACGCCGCGGTGTCATGACCCGGGACGCGACCCGCGGCCGGATGCCGCACCGGGGAATCCTCGCCATGCTCGCGATGGCGGAGTTCACCCTGACCCTGGATCTCTCGATCGTCAACATCGCGCTGCCGGCGATCCAGCGGGAACTGGGGTTCGGCGCCGGCTCGTTGCCGTGGGTCGTCAACGGCTACGCACTGACCTTTGGTGGATTTCTGCTGCTCGGCGGGCGCGCGGCCGATCTGTTCGGCGGACGCCGCGTCTTCAGCTGCGCGCTCGCCGGGTTCACCCTCGCCAGCTTGGGCTGCGCGCTCGCTCCTGTGCCTGTCGCACTGGTCGCTGCCCGGATCGGGCAGGGTCTGGCCGCCGGTGTGCTGGCCCCGACCACGCTGAGCATCCTGACCGCCACCTACCGGGTGCCGGCACAGCGCAACCGGGCACTGGCGATCTGGACCGCGGTGGCGATCGGCGGCGGCGCGGCCGGCGGCCTGGTCGGCGGCGTACTCACCGCCGCGTCCTGGCGGTTGATCTTCCTGGTGAATGTGCCGCTCGGTGCCGCACTGCTCGGGTACGCGCTGTCCCGCCTGCCGCGGGCGAGCGGTCGGGCCAGCAGGGAACGCCTGGACGTGGCCGGTGCGGCCACCGCCACCGCCGGTCTGACCGCCCTCGTGTGGGCGCTCGTCCGCGCGGAGGCGGCCGGGTGGACTGCACCGGACGTGCTGGCCGGCATCGTCGCCGCAGCCCTGCTGCTCGTGGCGTTCGCGCTGATCGAGGTCCGGCTCGCCAGCGCACCCGTGGTGCCATTGCCGGTGTTCGCGTCCCGCCCGGTCGCGGTGGGCAACCTGCTGAACTTCCTCAGCTTCGTCCCGGTGATGGCGACCTGGTACCTGCTCAGCCTCGACGTGCAGAACACCCGAGGCTACCCGCCTGCCGAGGCAGGGCTGTGGTTCCTGCCGGTCTCGCTGGCGGTCGTCGGGGGCTCGCAGATCAGCTTCCGGCTCATCGACCGCCTCGACGCGCGGGTGCTGTTCGCGGCCGGCGCCCTGGTCGGCGCCGCGGGTCTGGCCGGGCTCGCGGTGCTGCCGACGACCGCTCCGGTCGGCTGGCAGATCGGCGCGGCCTGCCTGGCCATGACCGGCGGTGGGCTGATGGTCGCACCGATCACGGTCGCCGTGACCTCCGGCGTCGGCCCCGAACAGGGCGGCCTGGCCAGCGGCCTGCTCAACACCACCCGCCAGGTCGGCGGCGCCTTCGGGCTGGCCATTCTCGGCCCGCTCGGCCCAACCGCCTTCGGCGCCGGCGCGGCGATCCTCACCATCGCCGCCGCCGTCGGCGTGCTGACCCTGCCGACCCGGCTCGCACCGGCCGCCGAACCCACGCGCACGTCCAGCCCTCCCGGTGGTTCGACAAGGGAAGCCGCCGTACCAGCTGCGGGATCCGATCCCTCGGGAAGGGTTGAAGCCGGCCGGTAGCGCGTGGGCCGGATCTACTTCGCGTCGACCGTCCTGCTCATGATCCAGGCATGCTTGCCGACCTGCCGGCCCCGGGTGAACCCGTACTGCTCGAAGAGCTCCACGGTCGCACTGAACAGGAAGCGGCTCTGCGCCTGGCGTCCGGCGGTCACCTCGGAGATGGCCTCGACGAGGCCGCCGCCGGCCTGGGCTATCTGGTCGAGCGCGCCTTCCAGCGCGGCCCGTGCGATGCCCTGGCCGCGATGCTTCTTGTCCACGAAGATGCAGGCGATCCGCCAGTCGGGGCGCGGCGGGGGCTCCTGGTCGTACCCCCGCCGGTTCTTGATGTTCGACAACTCCTCCGGGCTGCCGTACTGGCACCACCCCTGCACCAGGCCGTCCTCGTCGAAGACGAGCGCCGCGTGGGCCCGGCCGGTCCGGACGCGGTCCTGCTTGGCCTGGCGGTAGTTGATCCCCTTCAGGCGGCCTTCGGGGTGGTAGCCGATGCACCAGCAACCGCCGTAGATCCCGTTGTTGCGCTCGACGAGCTCCGCGAAGGCGTCCCAGGTGGAGACGTCGAGAGGCCGGATCGTGTACGGCATTTCTCAGGTCCTTCCGAGGGCTGCTCCCATCTTCCGGTCAGCAGAGCACGTCGACCCGGGCGAGGACAACTGCCCGCCACCAGTGTTGACATATTTCAATGACGTGTCTGAAACTTGTCAGGATAGGTATTGCTGATCATCAATTATGATGGCCGTCCCCATCACCTGATCCGGAAGGAGCCCAAGTGATCACCAGCTCGGGCCGCTCCAAGATCCGTTCGGCGGTCGTCGTGCTGGCGGCGGCGGCCTGTCGGCTGCCGGAGCGGTAGCGGTCATAGCGACGACGACAACCCCCGCCGCCGCGGCCGTAGAAGACGACAGCGCCGGCTGCCCGGTGCCCGGCTCGGTCCCGCTGACGTCCAACCCCCGGCTCCCGGATCCCTTCCGGAGGGTGGACGGGACGCGGATCACCACCAAGTCCGACTGGCGGTGCCGGCGGGCGGAGATCAAGGAGTTGGTGGAGCGGTACGTCTACGGTGACAAGCCCGCGAAACCGGCGAGTGTCACAGGGACGGTGTCGAGCACCAGCATCACCGTGAACGTGTCGCAGAACGGGAGGAGCGCCAGCTTCTCGGCGAGCGTGCAGCTGCCGAGCGGCACCGGTCCCTTCCCGGCCGTCATAGTCGTGGGCGGATTCGGCGCGGACACCTCAACCATCCGGGCCAGCGGTGCCGCCATCATCAACTACGATCCGCTCGCCGTGGGCCGCGAGGGCACGCCGCGCAACAACAAGCAGGGCGCGTTCTACACCCTGTACGGCTCCACGAGCACCACCGGGCTGCTGGCAGCCTGGGCCTGGGGCGCGAGCCGGATCCTCGACGTCATCGAGCAGTCCGGCGGCAACATCCTGAAGGCGGACGCGATCGGCGTCACCGGCTGCTCGCGGTACGGCAAGGGCGCCTTCGCGGTCGGCGTCCTCGACCAGCGCATCGCCCTGACCATGCCGATCGAGTCGGGCAGCGGCGGCGTTCCCATCTTCCGCGGCATCGCCGGGGAGTCCGGCGCCCAGCCGCTCAGCAGCGCGTACTCGGAGCAGCCGTGGCTGGACGACGCGTTCGGCTCGTTCACCGGGAACCCGAACACGCTGCCGGTGGACACGCACGAGATGGTCGCGATGATCGCGCCACGGGGACTGTTCATCATGGAGAACCCGCACATCGACTGGCTGGCCGCGCGGTCCGGCAGCGTGGCGGCTCTGGCCGGCGCCGAGGTCTACAAGGCGCTGGGTGCGGGGGACAACATCAGCTACTGGTCCGACGTCCAGGACGGCACGCACTGCGCTGCCCGGCCGGAGTGGCGTACGCCCCTGCAGCAGAACATCCAGAAGTTCCTGCTGCGGACCGGCAACGCCCCGGGCACGTTCCGGATCTCCAGCCTGAAGGCCGGCAACCTGTCCCAGTGGCGGGACTGGCAGACTCCGGTACTCACTGACGGCCCCAGCACCTCCCCGACCACATCGCCCAGTACGTCCCCGACCACGTCGCCGCCCCCGACCGGCAACGGCTGCTCCGCGACGGTGTCGATCAACCAGTGGCCGGGCGGCTTCACCGCGGCGGTACGGGTGACCGCGGGCTCCGCGCCGGTGAACGGCTGGACGGTCACCATGACCCTGCCGGCGGGCGCCAGCATCGTCAACGCCTGGAACGCCAACCGCAGCGGGAACAGCGGCACGGTCCAGTTCACCAACGTGAGCTACAACGGCTCGATCGCCCCTGGCCAGTCCACCGAGTTCGGGTTCCAGGGCACCGGCACCGGGACGGGTACGACGGTATCCAGCTGCTCTGCCGGGTAGCTCCTGCGCTCGGCCCGGCGCGTGAGGGGGCAAACTCCGCGCCGGGCCGGCGCGCGCGACGGCCGCGCCGGGGAACGGCAGGTCAGGATGGCGGACGCTGTCCCCATGCGCTGACCATCAGCGGCGGCAGGTAGTAGGTGTCGGGCTGTGCGCTGGCGGCGAGGAACTGCTCGACCTCGCCGGCGGTGACGATCCCCGTGCCGACCAGCCGATCGGCGAGCTGCTCGACGGTGCCGCGGGTCCACTGCTCGGCGCCGCCGGAGATGACGGGTGTGTGCAGCTCGGCACCCACCCCGGCCACCCCGGCGCCGAGCAGGTCCGCGATCAGGCGGGTGCCGTACGAGCCGTCGGCGCCGTTCGCGGCGAACACTGCCGCGATCGCCAGGTAGACGCGTTCCGCGGCGACCGGCCCCGGGTACTGCGGCGCAATCAGGTACTGCGCCAGCATGCTTGCGGTGGGGCCGCCGAAGTCGACATCCTCGATCAGCAGGCAGCCGCCCGGCCGCAGCGCGGTGACCAGCCGCTTGAGCACCTGTTGCCGGTCAGCCAGGTGGACCAGCACCGCTCGCGCGTGCACCAGGTCGAAGGCCTCGTCCTCCAGCGGATCGGTGACGATGTTGTGCGTGCGCACGTCGAGGTTGACCCGATCGCGCCCGGCCAAGAACCGGGTGTCGAGATCAGTGGCGACCACCCGGCCGGTCGGGCCGACTCGATCGGCGAGCCACAGCGCCATACTTCCGGCGCCGCAGCCGACCTCGAGGCACCGCCACCCCGGACCGACGCCGAGATCGGCCAGCAGCCGGCGCGACGAGCCGTCGAAAAGGGACTCCAGCGCCTGCAGTCGTTCGCGTTCCTTGTGCCACTCCTGGTCGAATACGTACTTGCTCATCCCTCTCCCCCATCGGTCCACTATGGCCTCCGATCGCGGACCGGCGGCAGGGAAAGCATCGACGGCCAGCTAGCGGCTTGTCATTGCCGAGCCGTGCAGTCCTGTTGGCATCGCGTGCAGAGCTCGGTACTGCGCGGGTGGCATCCCGTGTCCGGCACGGAACGCCCGGCTGAAGTCGGCGGCGCTGCGAAAGCCCCAGCGGGCCGCGATGGCCGCCACCGGGCGGGATGCCAGCGCCGGGTCGGCGAGATCGCGCCGGCACCGCTCCAGGCGCCGCTGGCGGATCCAGCCCGCCACCGTCAGGCCCTCGTCGTGGAACAGCTGGTGCAGGGAGCGCAGGGAGATGTGGTGCGCGGCGGCGACGGCCGCCGGGGACAGCCTGGGATCGCCCAGGTGCTGCTGGATGAAGGCCTGCACGGTGGTGAGCAGGGCGTGCCGCCGGGCCTCGGCCGTACCCCACTCGCGGACGTCCAGCTCCCGGGCCAGCCGGGTGGCCAGCACCTCAAGCGCCGCGGTGGACAGCCGCGCCGCCTCCGCCGGGCTGTAGTGGTCGACGTTGCGGGCGAGCTGGAGCAGGAACTGTGCGGTCAGGTCACCCAGCCCGGTGGTGGCGGGGATGCGCACGGCGGTCAGCCGCCGCAGCTGGCTGGGCGACAGCGGCAGCAGCGACGGCGGGAACATGAAGGTCAACAGCCGCGTCGGCTGGTCCTGGTCGACCCCGCAGGTCACCTCGTAGGGCCGCCGGGTGTGGTAGATGGCGAACTCGGCGGCGGACAGCCTGGCCTGCTGGCCGCCCTGCTCCACCACGGACGAGCCGTTGCAGACCAGCAGCATCTTCAACAGGTCCGGATCGGCCTGGGAGATCAGCCCGGGCGTACGGCGCACGGTGATCGGCATGACGTCCAGCACGACGACCTGCATCGCCCCGAGGCCACTGATCCGGAACTCACCCCGATAGTCCGCGGCGAACTCGCTGCGGCACTCCATCGGCACCCAGGTCGCCGCCGTCACCTGCTGGACGTAGTCGAGGCGGTCGGCCGGGGAAAACTCGTCGACGCTGATCAGCGTGCTCATCGGCATCCCCTACCACGCATGCCCAGCGTACGCCGGTGGAAGGGCATGGAACCGTCGCCTTGCCGACTGCGGCGGCCCGAACCCCGGCGGCGGCCGGCGCATGCACACGTCCGCGCACACCCGTGGCCCGGGGCCCGGGGATAGCGCCGTGACCTCCCGTTCGGGCCAACTCCTGCGTAACCCGCCCGTTTAGCCGCCGCCTGCGCGACAACTTACGAGTAGGGGTGTTGATGTTGGTCGTGATGGGAACGGGATGAGCGACAAGCGGGCGGCCCAACTGCTGCGCGACCCGGCGGCGGCGCGCCCGATCTCGTACATCGAGCTCTTCTTCGACCTCGCGTTCGTCTACGCGCTGACGCAGCTGGACCGTGGCCTCACCCACGATCTCAGCGCTCCGGCTTGGCTGCGGGCTCTGCTGCTGCTTGCCGCCCTCTGGTGGGTGTGGACGGTCACCGCCTGGTCGACCGACTGGTTCGACCCCGACCATCCATTCGTACGGGGTCTGCTCACCTGGGTGATGTTCGGCGCCCTGCTGATGGCGGCCGCGGTGCCCCGGGCATTCGGCGGCTACTCGATCATCTTCGCCGCTGCCTACGTGACGACCCATCTCGGCCGCGGAGCCGGCCTGTTCTACCGGCTCCGCGGGCAACCGGCGGCCAGGCGCCGCAGTGCCCGGGTGGCGGTATGGTTCGCCATCACCGGCGTCGCGTGGATCTCGGGCGCGCTGGTGCCGGCCGCCCGCTATCCGCTCTGGACGGCGGCGGTCGCGGTCGACGCCGCCATCGGCCTGGTGGGGTATCCGGTGCCCGGGCTCGGCCGCGCCACAGCTGAGGAGCTTGGTGTGCGCGGTGAGCACCTGGCCGAGCGCTACCGGCAGTTCGTCATCATCGCCATCGGGGAGCTCATCCTCATCTCGGGCATGAGCTTCTACAGCGCCGGGTTCCACCCGGCGAGCACCACCGCGTTCACGCTCGCGTTCGTCAACGCGCTGCTGTTCGTCTACCTCTACCACGTGCCGGTCAGCGAAGCCGGCGAGCGCCGCCCGGCTCCCACGCCGGCCCCGCCCGCGCTGGTCGGGGGATACCTCCACCTCCTGCTGCTCGCCGGGATCATGAGCACCGGCGCCGGTCACGACATGGTGATCGTGCATGCCGGCGACGGCGGCCCGGCGAGCGTCCCGATCGTCGTGCTCATCGGGGGCGGCCTCTTCCTCGCGTGGCGGAGCCTGGTGGTCGCGCAAACCGCTCGGCGGTGGCCGCGGTGGCCGCCGGCCGGGCTGCTCGCGCTGCTCGCCCTGGCGCCGGCCGTGGTGCGGCTGCCACTCGCTGCGAGCGTGGCGGTCAACGCCGTGCTGCTCGCGGTCGCCCTGGCCGAACGCCGCCGGTCAGAGCGCGGGCGGGTGGCCACGCCGTCGTAGCCCAGGCTCAGTCGTAGCCGAGGCTCAGCGGTCGGCGAGGAAGGCGAGCACGCGCTCGGTCAGCAACGCCGCCGACCGCGCGTCGTAGGACGGCAGGCTGCGGTCGGCGAACAGGTGCTGCTTGCCGGTGTAGAGGAACAGCGCGGCGTCGGGGGTCGACTCGACCAGCGCGCGAGCCGCGTCGAGATCGCCCTCGCCGGCGAAGATCTCGTCACCGTCCATGCCGTGCACCTGCACCGGCACGCCCTGTGGCCAGGCCCCGCCGAACTCTGAGACGGGCACACAGGCCTCGAACAACAGCGCCCCGCGCGCGCCGGCCCTCGTCTGAGCCAGCATCTGCGCCGGCAGCACGCCGAGCGAGAAGCCGGCGTAGACCAGCTGCTCGGGCAGCGTCTCGGCGGCGCCCCGACCGCGCTCGAGGATGGTGCCGAACCCGATCTCCTGGGCGTGTGCGATGCCCTGCTCAAGGGAGTCGAAGACCCGTCCCTCGTAGAGATCGGGAAGGTGGACGGTGTGACCGGCCTGCTGCAGCGTGCCGGCGAATTCGCGCACACCCGAGGTCAGCCCGAGCGCGTGATGGAACAGCAGGACCTCCGCCATGAAGCCTCCCCTCCACCAGTCGCGGAACGCCACCGCCCCGCGACCCTGATGATGCCGGAGACCACCGACATTTTCCGGCGAACCGAATTAGCGTACGACCGGAGCACCGAACCGAGCAGAGGAGGCCGGCGGGTGAACCCGAGCGAGGTCTTGGTCGAAGCCTTCGACCGGCTTCCCGACTTGGTCCGGTCCGCGGTGGAAGGGCTGACCCCGGAGCAGCTGCGCTGGGCACCGGCACCGGGGGCCAACCCGATCGGCTGGCTCGTCTGGCACCTCACCCGGATCCAGGACGACCACGTCGCCGAGGTGATGGAGCAGGAGCAGGTGTGGGTCCAGAACGGCTGGGCGGCCCGTTTCGGGCTGGACCCCGATCCCGCCAACACCGGATACGGACACAACGCGACCGAGGTCGCCGCGGTGCGGCCGGAGAGCGCCGGAGCGCTCATCGCGTACTTCCAGGCCGTCTTCTCCCGTACCAGGACATTCCTCACCGGGCTCACCGCGGCGGACCTGGACCGGGTCGTGGACGAGCGGTGGGATCCGCCGGTGACCCTCGGCGTGCGCTTGGTCAGCGTGCTCAACGACGACAGCCAGCACGTGGGCCAGGCCGCCTACGTGCGCGGCCTGCTGCCCGGATAGCGATCCCAGCGGACCGAAGAGTTCCGCGGGCGGCGCGCCCGCCGTACGGTACTGGTGTGGCGACTCTCGACGACGTGGCGGCGATCGCCTCGGGCCTGCCTGAGGTTACCGAAGATGATCACCACGGCAACCGGGCCTGGGCGGTGGCCGGCCGGACGTTCGCCTGGGAGCGACCGTTCCGGAAGGCCGACCTCAAGCGGTTCGGCGACCAGCCCCCGCCGGATGGTCCGATCCTGGCCGTCCGGGTCGAGGATCTCGGCGAGAAGGAGGCGGTGCTCGCCGCCCAGCCGGAGGCCTTCTTCACCATCCCTCACTTCAACGGGTACGCCGCGATCCTCATCCAGCTGAGGAAGGTCTCCAAGAAGGCGCTGCGCGACGCCCTCGTCGACGGCTGGCTGGCCTGCGCGCCGCCCAAGCTCGCCGAGGCGTATGTCCGGCGGCGGGCGGGCCGCTAGTCCGACAACTCGTCCGGTGCGGCCCCGGTCAATGGCTGGCCATGAAGTCCTTGATGAGGCCGAACACCTTCGCGTCCACCAACGCCACGCCATGATTGGCGGTCGGCAGGATCTGCAGCTTCTTGTCCGTGGCCGCGCACGCCTGGAAAAGAGCGCGGGCATCGCTGGCGAAATTGCCGTCGTTCTCGCCGGCGAAGAACATCACCGGCGTGTGGAATGTGGCCATGGCGCCGGCCGCGTCGATGCCGGAGAACACCGCCGGTGCGGAGAGACTGACCACACCGGACACCGGCGGCGACGCCTTCGCCCCGGCGGCGAGGACCGCCGTGCCGCCCTTCGACGCGCCGATCAGGAAGATCCGCTTGGCGCCGTCCGCCCGCAGGCTCGTCACCGCCGCGAGCACGTCCTCGTCGGCCCCTTCCGTCAGCGAGTAGTTGAACACCGTGGTCCGCATGCCCTGCTGCGCCAGCGTCTGGGCGGCCCACTGCCACTGGCAGAGATCCCCGTCGACCTGGTTGGCGAACACCACCCCGGTGTCGCCCGTGCCGTACGTCAACGCGTCGACCGTGTTGCCGGCCGCCCCCTTCAACGTGACGCCGTTGGTGCGCTGCTCGTCGTCGCCGACGCAACTCGCTATGGGTGCCCGGGACTCCGGCTCCGGCTTCGGCGCCGCGTCGTCGCACCCGGACGCGGAGATCACCACAAGCATTACCGCAGCCAACCACCACGCCCGCGAACCCGACCGCCTCATGGCGCGCAGTATAGGCCATGGCGAATATCTGGCGGAGCCCGCCGGGCCGCGCCCCCGGCCACCGCGGTGACCGGCACTTCCGCCGCGCGGCAAATGGCCCCGCCGATGTGGTGAATGGCACCACAGATCGCGGGTACACCGCCGATATGCACCCGGACGTGTGGAACGAAGCCGAGACGGCGCTGGACGACATCGACTTCCCAGCCGGCAAGGACGACATCGTGGCGCACGCGCAGCGGCGCACCGACCACGCGGACGTGGTCCGGCTGCTGAAGGCACTGCCGCCGGGCACCTATGACAACCTGGTCGAGGTGCGCCGGTCGGTCCGGGTCGACCCGGCCGCGGACGAGGGCCAGACCACGAGCGAGAAGGTCGACCAGGTGCGCTCCAGGCACAGCCGGCAGATCGCCGAACACCTGCGCGACCGGGACCAGCCGGTCGAGCGGCGGCGCGGCGGCGTGTGAGCGCGGTTGGTCGCGTACAAGCGGCGCTGGAGCCGGCTGGACCTGCTGCTGGCGCTGGTACCGGCGGCGGTCGCCGCCCGCCTGCTCGGCGGTAACGCCGCCGCGGTCTTCCTCCTCGCGGTCGGCGGGATCATGCCCGCCGCCTGGCTGATCGGGCAGTCCACCGCCGTGCTCGCCGCGCGGCTGAGCGGCAGTATCGGCGCCCTGCTGAACGCGACCTTCGGGAACTTGACCGAGCTCCTGGTCGGCGTACTGCTGATCATCCACGCCCAGGTGGACGTGCTCAAGGCGTCGATCACCGGCGGAATCGTCAGCAACCTCCTGCTGGTGCTCGGGGCGGCCATGCTGGTCGGCGGGTACCGGCGAGTCGAGCAGCAGCTGCACCGCCGTGGGGCCACCGACCAGGCCACGATGATGGTGGTGGCGGTGGCGACCCTGCTGCTGCCCACCGTCTCCGCCCTGGGACCGCAGGAGAACGGCCGGCGGTTGGTCCAGATCAGCGTCGTCGTGGCGGCGGTCCTCATCGTGCTGTACGCCGGGAGCCTGGTCTTCACCCACCGGACACACCGCCAGCTGTTCCGGACCGAACGGGACAGCCACACCGCGCGGGAAGAGTCCACCGAGAAGATCCGCCGGTGGTCGGTACCGGGCGCCATCGCAGTGCTGGCGGGGGCCACCGTGGCGGCCGGTGTCGCCGCCGAGCTGATCGCGGACAGCGTGGAACATGCCGGGCCGCGGCTCGGCCTGACCACCGGCTTCCTCGGCCTGGTGGTCATTCCGGTGGTGGGCAATGCGGCAGAACACTTCAGCGCGGTGACCATGGCCGCCGGTGACCGGCTGGACGTGGCCGCCGGCATCGCGATCGGTTCGAGCACCCAGCTGATCATGTTTTTGGTGCCGCTGTTCGTCTTCGTCGGGCTGGTCACCGGCCACCCGGTCACCCTCGCGGTGACCCCGCTGGAGCTGGCGACCCTCGCGGCGAGCGCGATCGTCGTGCACTACCTGGTCAGCGACGGCCGCGGCAACGTGCTGGAGGGGGCCCAGCTGCTCGGGCTCTACCTGGTCTACGCCTCCGCCGCGTACTTCACCCGGCTGTGAGACCCGGCTGTCCCGCCCGGCAGGTCACCCGGCCGGTGCGGGCGCCGGCTTCCTGGCGCGGATGATCGCCGAGTGCATGCCGTCGGCCACCTCGTGCGTGGGCACCACCTCGATGTCGACGAACCCGGCATCGGCCAGCCCGCGCTTGTACTCCGAAATGGACAGCGCGCCCGCGATGCAGCCGACCCAGGCCCCGCGCTCCGCCCGCTGCTCGGGAGTGAGGTGGTCTTCCGCGACCACGTCGGAGACGCCGAGCCGGCCGCCGGGCCTGAGCACCCGGTACGTGGCGGCGAAGACCGCAGGCTTGTCGGTGGAGAGGTTGATCACGCAGTTCGAGATCACGACGTCCACGCTGCCGTCCGGCAACGGTATGTCCTCGATGTGGCCGCGCAGGAACTCCACGTTCTCGGCGCCAGCCTCGGCCGCGTTGCGCCGGGCCAGCTCGAGCATCTCGTCGGTCATGTCCAGGCCGTACGCCTTGCCGGTCGGGCCCACCCGCCGGGCCGAGAGCAGCACGTCGATCCCGCCGCCAGAGCCGAGGTCGAGCACGGTCTCGCCCGGGTCGAGCTCGGCGACGAGCAGCGGGTTGCCGCACCCCAGGCTCGCCTCGACCGCGGCGCTGGGCAGCTCGGCACGCTCCGCCGCGGAGTACAGCTGGGATCCGAAGCCCTCCTCCGCGGCCGCCCCGCATCCGCTGTCCGCCCCGCAGCAGCCCGCCTGCGCATCCCGCCCAGCAGCGTTGAGCACCTTGATCGCCGCCGCCGCGTACCGCTCGCGGACCTGCTCGCGCGTTGCCGGCGCCTGGTCAGTCGTCATCGGTCGCCCCTTCGGTTTTGCTTCGATGAGAATCAAGACAAGCGTCGCACGCTGCTTCGACATTTGTCAAGACAGCGTGCCTGCTGGCGACCTGCCGGACCGATAGGGGTACCTGCGGCTGGGGCAGAATGCACGAGTGCACATTGCCCGGTCGGCCCTCGCCGCGGCCATCGCGGTCTCCCTTCTCGGCGGCTGTTCTGTCATCGCGGACCAGACGCCCGGCGCGTCACCGGGTCTGTCCAGGTCGGCCACCGAGACCGTACGCCAGCTCGGCGAGCTGACCGTGGCGCCGAGTGCCTCCATGCGCGGCTACAGCCGGGCCCGCTTCCCGCACTGGCGCGACACGGGCCCGAACTGCAACGTCCGCGACACCGTACTGCGCCGCGACGGCGAGCGGCTGGGGCCGGTCAAGCTGAGCGGATGCAACGTCGTGGGCGGGCGCTGGCACAGCCCGTACGACGACGCCACGCTGACCGATCCCAAGCAGGTCGACATTGACCACACGGTGCCGCTGGCCAACGCCTGGCGCTCCGGCGCGCACGCCTGGGACGACAAGCGCCGCGGCGACTTCGCCAACGACCTGACCCGACCCCAGCTCAAAGCGGTCTCGCGCACCTCCAACCGGGCGAAGGGCGACCAGAACCCAGCACAGTGGAAGCCGCCGGTCCGGGCGTACTGGTGCCAGTACGCGCAGGACTGGATCGCGGTCAAGTACCACTGGAAACTGACCGTGACCACTGCCGAGAAGGCTGCACTGGAAGACATGATTGGGACATGTCGATGACCGAGCAGCGCACCGCGGACATCGTCGCCGGACCGGGCGGCGTGATGACGGACGAGGTCGGCGTGGTGACCGGAGACCTCACCCTCCGCACGGAGCTGGACGACGCGGGGCAGGTCACCCTGTACGTGCAGTACCGGGAGGCGGACGAGTGGTACGCCGTGACCGGTGGCCGGGCGAAGCTGGCCGACCCGCGCGACGTGGACGCGGTGCACGCCATCGCTACCGGCCTGCTGAACCGCCCGGAAGGCTGATCCGGGCCGGTGCTGCCCCGGCATATGGGCCCAAAGGCCCGGAGGAGATCACCGGTACATTCGACCCGTGCCGGCAAGTCGTAGCGGGCTGAGCGGTCCTACCGGTCGCCATCGTAGAGGCGTGCCTGCGGGACGGCGGCGGTGGGAGCCCCACCGCGGTCGGTGGCGGGCGCGACCTGGCTGGCGGACGACGAGCGCCGGCAGGTTCCGGCACTGGTGGGTTCGTCCCATGCCGTCTTCATCGAGACCGGCCGGGAGGGCACCGACAGCGACGGGGAGATCATCGGGACGGCACGTAACCACGAGGCGTCCGTGCGGTTCTTCACCGCCGATGGCGAGCTGCCAGGCTGCGGCCACGGGACGGTTGCCGCGCTCGCCTACCTGGCGGGGCGCGCCGACAAGCCGGAACACCAGGCCAGCCTGCGCGCGGCCGGCGGGCGCCAGATCCACGGCCGGGTGTGGCGCCAGGGCGACCTGGTGACGGCGGAGTTCGACGCCGGAACGGTCGGCCTGCGGGAGCCGACCCGCGAGGAGTTGTCTCTGGTTTCGCCTGCGCTCGGCCTTCGTGCCCAGGCGCTGGGGCCGGGCAGCTGCGTGGCGACACTGGGGCGGCCGCGAATGCTGGTTTCGGTGGCGAGCCGGTCCGTCCTGGACGCCCTGCGCCCCGATCTCCCGGCCCTCCGGGATGCCTGTCTCCGGCTCGGCCTGCTCGGGTGCTACGCGTACACCGGTCCGACAGGCGCCGGCGGGACATTCGCGGCAAGGATGTTCGCGCCCGCTATCGACGTGCCGGACGACATCGCCAACGCCAACAGCACAGCCTGCCTCGCCGCACACCTGCACGCGACCACGGGAGCCGGGCGGGTCATTGTGGACATGGGTGACTCGCTGGGCAGCCCTGCCAGGATCACCGCCACCGTCGCCGATGCCGAGCCGGGTCGGGTGTACGTGGGCGGCGCCGCCCGGATCGGTCAGACAATCCTGCTCGCCTGACACTGATAGGCCGCCACCCGGCTGAGGGACACCCTGGCCGTCGCACCGCAGCGCCCTGATCGCGCAGCGATACTGGGCAGGGGGCGGGGAACTGCAGGAGGTGCGCGAACAGATTCGCGCCTGCGATGCACCGCCTTACCCGGAGGCGAACCCGGCACAGGTCAACACCACCGAGCTCGACCACCTCCGCCGCGGCATCCGGTACCGCATCCTCTACGACCGCCGCGCGCTGGACGTGCCCGGCCGCCTCGCCGACCTGGAGGCGGGTATCGCCGCGGGGGAACAGGCGCGCGTCGCCGACGTGCCGCTGAAGATGACCATCGTGGACGAATCGGTCGCGGTGCTGCCGGTGCGGCACCCCCCGGACGTCGAGTCCCGCCTCGTGATCCGCGACCCGGTCCTGCTCCGGGCGCTCTCTGCGCTGTTCGAGATGTACTGGGAACGCGCGCTGCCGCTGCGGGTCAGTGGCGGGCTGGCACAGCTCTCCGGAGACGCCGAGGGTCCCTCCGCCGACGAGGCCCACCTGTTGCCGCTGCTGGTCGCCGGCCTCACCGACCAGGAGATCGCCGCCCAGCTCACGCTCAGCGACCGGACGGTACGCAGCCGGGTGCGGGCGATGATGGCCCGGCTGGACGCGACCACCCGCTTCCAGGCCGGCTACCAGGCGGTGGCCCGCGGCTGGCTGGCCCGCGACGACCCGGACCGCGTCGATGCCGCCTGACCAAACGCTTGCCGTGCTCGGCCTGGACGACGCCGAGGCGGCCGCCTACGAGCTGCTGGTCGACCGCCCGTCGGCCACTGTCGACGAGCTCGCGCCGGCCTGGGCGCGCCCGGAACCGCTATCCGCCACCCTCGCCTCCATCGTGGACAAGGGGATGGCCACCGCGCTGCCCGGGCCGGTGACCCGGTACACGGCCAACTCGCCCAGTGTGGCGCTGCGATCGCTGCTGCGCGAGCACGAGCAGCGACTGGACGCCGCCCGCCGCCATCTGGCCATGCTGGAGGCGGTCTACCAGGACCGGCCGGCCGGACGCAACGCGGCCACCCTCGTCGAGGTCGTCACCGGTCGGCACGCGGTACAGCAGCGGCTGGCCCAGATCCGGCGCGCGGTCCGCGCCCAGGTACGCTGCCTGGACCGGCCGCCGTACTTCGACGACGACCGCGACGAAGCCGCCGTCGAACTGCTGCGGCGTGGGATTGCCTACCGCACGGTCTACGACCGCGCGTCGCTGGACCACCCCAGCGCTCTGTCCGCTGTGGAGCGGCTGGTCCAGGCCGGCCAGCAGGCGCGGCTGCTTTCCCACGTACCGGTCAAGCTCTACCTAGCCGACGACCGGCTGGGTCTGCTGTCGATGGCCGGGCACGACTCCGCGCTGGTGGTGCACCCGTCCGCCATGCTCGACGCGTTGGACAAGCTGTTCGAAGGGCTCTGGCAGCGCGCGCTGCCGCCGCACCCGCCCGCGGCCCGGACCGCAGGGCGCCGGCCGGCGCCCGGCACCGACCAGCAACGGCTCATCACACTGCTGCTGTCCGGGCTCACCGACGAAGCGATCGCCCGCCAGCTCGGCGTCAGCTACCGCACGGTCCAGCGCCGGGTGGCCGAACTGATGGACCGCATCGGAGCCCACTCCCGCTTCCAGGCGGGCGCCCAGGCGGCGTTGCACTCCACCCGCACCCGCAGTGCCGGCGCATGACCACGTTCCGGCTGTTCGGCCGGGCGGAAATTCCACCGGTGTGACCCGGTACTGGTGATCTCGTTTGGGGTACGCACGGGAGTGTCGTGCCCACAACCGAAAGGGAAGGAGTCGCTGATGTCATTCATCACAGTGGGCCAGGAAAACTCGGCCACGGTGGACATCCACTACGAAGACCACGGTCAGGGGCCGCCCGTTGTTCTCATCCACGGCTACCCGCTGACCGGGAACTCGTGGGAGAAGCAGGAGCGGATGCTGCTGGAGAACGGATACCGGGTCATCACCTACGACCGGCGAGGGTTCGGCAAGTCCAGCCAACCGACCACCGGGTACGACTACGACACGTTCGCCTCCGATCTGGACATCGTGTTGGATACCCTCCAGCTGACCGGCGTCGTGCTGGTGGGCTTCTCCATGGGTTCCGGCGAGGTGACCCGCTACCTCAGCAAGTACGGCACCGACCGGGTCCGCAAGGCGGTGCTGATGGCAACCATCCCGCCGTTCCTGCTCAAGACGGACGACAACCCCGAGGGGGTGGACGGCAGCGTCTTCGACCAGATGCGGACGATGGCGCGCACCGACCGGCCCGCGTTCCTGAAGTCCTTCTTGGACAACTTCTACAACATGGATATGTACGGAGGTAACCTGGTCTCCGAGCCCGCCTGGCGGGACGGCTTCCACCAGGCGATCAGCATGTCGCCCTACGCCGCGGTGGCGTGTATCGACACGTGGCTGACCGACTTCCGCGCGGACCTGCCCGCGATCACCGTGCCGACGCTGGTGGTGCACGGCGATGCGGACCGGATCCTGCCGTACGAGCACACCGCGAAACGGCTGCCCGGGATGATACCGGACATGAACCTCGTGACGATCGAAGGCGGGCCGCACGCGATCTGCTGGACGCACGCGGATCAGGTGAACCGGGCCCTGCTCGACTTCATCAAGAGCTGACCGGGCTCCATCAGCGCCGGCGCGTCCCGCGCCGGCGCTTCTTACCAACCAGCACCTCGACGCCGTCGAGGATCCGCTCCAGGCCGAAGGTGAACTCCCGGTCCATCCCGTCGTCGCCCTCTTCGTCGTCGAAAGCACCCTCGGCAATCGCCGCGTGCACCTCGGGGAAGCGCCCCGGGTCGGCCAGCCGGGCAAGAATCCGGCCGTATCCGGTCATCGCGGCCTCCACTGTGGTGCCCGCCGCTTTGGCCGCCTCGAGGATGTCGTACTCCAAAGTGGTCACACGCCAGACGAAGTTGCTGAGCAGGAGGATCACGGACAGCTTGTCCTCCGCGGACAGCACCGTCTCGCGCAGGTAACCCAGACCCCACTCCAGCCACGCGATCTGGTTGGGCGTCATCGGCGGGCCGCCGAGCGGCATGTGCAACACCCAGGGGTTGTCGAGTAACGCGGCCCGTTCGGCATACGCCCAGCGGGTGAGTCCTTCGCGCCATCCCGCACCGGGCGGCTCGCTCGGTGGCGGTCCCACCGCCATGTCCATCATCAGCGCGAGCAGCTCGTCCTTGCTCGTCACGTACCGGTAAAGCGCCATGGTGGACGAGCCCAGCTGGGCCGCGACCCGGCTCATCGAGACCGCCGCCAGGCCCTCGGACTTGGCCACCGCCACCCCGGCCGCGACGATCCGGTCCAGGCTCAGGCTCGGCTTGGGCCCCTTGGCCCGCCGCTCGCGCAGCCCCCACGCCGTGGCCAGGTACGGCGGCAGGCCCTCCAACTCGCTCATTGACACCATCCTAGAACTGCGTATACCGTACGCACAACAGCGTACGTCATACGCAGAAGGAGGCGGAGGTGGGCGAGCCACTGGCGGTCGAGGCGACCGGCCTGGCCAAGTCCTACGGCCCGGTCAGCGTGCTGGCCGGCGTCGACATCGCGGTCCCGCAAGGCACCGTGTTCTCGCTGCTCGGCCCGAACGGGGCCGGCAAGACCACGACCGTGCGCATCCTCGCCACCCTGCTGCGGCCCGACCGCGGCCAAGCCCGGGTGGCCGGCTTCGACATCGCGCGCGAGCGGCGCCAGGTCCGCCGCAGCATCAGCCTCACCGGGCAGTACGCCGCGGTGGACGAGCTGCAGACCGGCGAGGAGAACCTGCGCATGATGGCCCGGCTGGCCGGCCTGGACCGCCGGGCGGCCCGGCGCCGGGCGGCGGAGCTGCTCGACCGGTTCGACCTGACCGGCGCCGCCCGGCGGCGGGTGGGCACCTACTCCGGCGGCATGCGCCGCCGGCTCGACCTGGCCGCGAGCCTGGTCGTCCAGCCCTCGGTCATCTTCCTGGACGAGCCCACCACCGGGCTGGACCCGCGCAGCCGGCTGGCCATGTGGCAGGTCGTCACCGACCTGGTCGGCTCCGGGATGACCGTGTTCCTCACCACCCAGTACCTGGAGGAGGCCGACCGGCTGGCCGACAAGATCTCGCTCATCGACGCCGGGCGCGTGGTCGCGGAGGGCACGCCGGCCGAGCTCAAGCAGCGGTTCGCCGACCAGCGGCTGGAGCTGCATCTGGTCGACGGCTCGGCGTACGAGGAGGTGGTTCGCCGGCTCGGACCCCGCGCGATCGCCACCAACCCGGCCCAACTGTCGGTCAGCACAGCCACCGACGGCACCGCACTGCACATCCGCGCGCTACTGGACGAAGTCGACCCCGACCACACCGCCGTACGCAGGTTCGCCGTGCACACCGCCACCCTCGACGACGTGTTCCTGGCCCTGACCGGGCACACCGCCACCAGCCCAGAGAAGGAGACCGCCGATGTCTGACACCCTCACCATGGTGGGCCGCTGCGTGCGACTGTCCACCCGCAACATCGAGGCCATGATGACCGCGCTGTTCCTGCCGGTCATGCTGTTGCTGCTGTTCGTGTACCTGTTCGGCGGCGCCATCGACACCGGCACCAAGTACGTCACCTACGTGGTCCCCGGCGTCATCCTGCTCTGCGCCGGGTGGTCCTCGGCGACCACCGCGGTCACGGTCAGCCAGGACATGCAGGGCGGGATCATCGACCGCTTCCGGTCCATGGACATCGGTGGCGTGTCGGTCCTTAGTGGACACGTGGCGGCCAGCATCGCGCGCAACGCCGCCTCCACGGTGCTCGTGCTGGGCGTGGCGCTGCTGGTCGGTTTCCGGCCGGATGCCGGGCCGCTGGCCTGGCTCGGCGCAGTCGGCATCCTGCTCGCGTTCGTCCTCGCCATCACCTGGCTGGCCGCCGCCATCGGCCTGCTCGCCAAGACCCCGGAGGCGGCCAGCGGCTTCACCTTTTTCGTGGCGTTCCTGCCCTACCCGAGCAGCGCGTTCGTCCCGATCGACACGATGCCCGGCTGGCTTCAGGGCTTCGCCCGGCACCAGCCGGTCACCCCCGTCACCGAGACGGTCCGCGGCCTGCTGCTCGACCTGCCGGTCGGAAACAACGCCTGGTGGGCTCTCGCCTGGTGCGGCGGCATCGCGGCAATGTCGGTGATACTGTCCGCTGTGCTCTTCCAGCGCCGGATAAGGTGACATCCGCCTGGACTCCCCCGCCCACTTCGTGGTGCGGGGGTGTCGCCTTGCGGGTCCAGTTCCGCTCTCGATGGGAGCCGCCGACATGGCAGAACCCGAGAATGTGCCCAACCTGCTGCAGGTGGTGCTCGACTGCACCGACCCGCGTGCCCTGGCCGAGTTCTACCGACGCCTGCTGGGCCTGGTGTACCGGCCGGGCGACGAACCGCCGGCGCCGGGACAGGTGGATGAGCGCGGGTCGGACTGGCTGGTCCTCACCACCGCGGACGGCGTGCGCAAACTTGCCTTCCAGCGGGTCGACACGCTGCCCGCGGCGACCTGGCCGGATGGCCCGGTCCCGCAGCAGCTGCACCTGGACATGACTGTTCCGTCGGTCGCCGAGCTCGATGCGCAGCACGAGCGCGTGCTGCGCCTTGGCGGGCAGCTGCTGCTCGACCGCAGCGACGACCCGGATGAGCCGCTGCGCGTCTACGCCGACCCGGCCGGCCACCCGTTCTGCATCTTCGTGGCCTGACCGGGCTCCGTGCTACTCGCCGTTCGGCCCGGCACCGTCATGGCTGGAGGTAGTAGTCCCGCACGGGTTGACAGCAGCGACAGCGCGACATCATCGACCAGAGCAGATCGGCAGTTGTCTTGATCTTGCCTCCACAGTAGACTTAGTACATGCGTTCGAGCGGCGGGGCTGTGGGCGACCGGGTTGCCGGGCTGGCCGCTGCCATCGCCGCCTTTGTCGAGGTGGATCCGGCCGACCTACCGGCCGGCGTGCAGTTGGCTGTGCTGCGGCAGGTGTGGCCGCTGCTGTGCCAGCTGGACGCCCAGATCACCCGCATCGTCGGGGTGGTCAACGCGCAAGGTTCGGCCGCACAGGAGGGGGCCGTGTCCACCGTCGCCTGGCTGCGGTCCCGGTTACACGCCGGCGGCGCCGGGCCACGGGTGCAGGTGGCCAAGGCGCTGCGGAGCATGCCCGAAGTTGAGGCAGCCTTCCAGCGCGGCGAGATTTCCTTCTCCCACGCACGCCTCGCGGCCAGGGCGGCCAAGGACCTGGATCCGGCGGTGCTGGCTGGCGGGGTGGACAAGCTGCTCGCCGAACAAGCCGTCGAACAGCCACCGGTCAGGTTCGCCCGGGCCGCCCAGCGCATCCGCGACCACTACCATCCCGACGCCGCTGACAAACACGCCCGGGACCTACAGACCCAATGGCTGGACGTCGACAAGACCTTCGGCGGTGCCGTGTCCATCAGCGGGGTGCTCGCACCGGACACCGGGGAACTGCTGCTACAAACGTTGGGCGCGTTCCTGCCCCCGGTCAACCCCGACGACCTAGTCTCGGCCACCACCCGCCGGGCCCTCGCCCTAGGCCAACTGTGCCGGGCCGCGGCCGCGGCGGCGCCGCAGGCCGGCGGCAACAAACCGCAGGTGACGGTAACCATCGACCTCGACACCCTGCGCGGACGGAACGGCGACTTGTTCAACCCCCACGGGGCCTGGACCGGCGGCCGCTACGGCACCGGCACCCCAGTGCATCCGGAAACCGCCAGACGGCTCGCCTGCGACTGCGGGCTGATCCCCATGGTGCTCGACGCCGCATCCGAACCTCTGGACGTGGGCCGCAAGCAGCGGCTGGTCACCCCGGCCATCCGCCGCGCCCTCGAGGTTCGCGACGGCGGATGCCGATTCCCCGGCTGTGATCGGCCGCTCGCCTGGTGCGACGCCCACCACCTGAAACACTGGGTCCACGGTGGACATACCGGGCTGGACAATATGATCCTGCTCTGCCGACGCCATCATGTGCTGGTGCACGAATGCGGCTGGCGGATCCACCTCGACCACGACACGGGCATCGTCACCGCCCACGACCCGTCCGGCAAACGACTCGATCTCGTCAGCCGCCCACGCGCCCACTCACCGTAGGTCAGTTGGTGCCCGCTTCGATCTCGTAGTCCGGGGATGACTCAGCGCCATCCCACTCCCCACCCTGCACAACCTCTACCGCATGCTCGGCTGGCCTCAGATCTAGCCAAGCTCGCCCACGACGGGAACACTGCTCGAAGCCTGACCGATGCGTCAACCGGTCACCCAGCAGTAGACCCGGTGGCCCGATCGGACGGCGTGGCGGGCTAGCCGTGCCACGCCGATCAGAATGCCAAGGGCGATGTCTCGACCGATGTCGTCCCCGTCATGTCGCAAACCGGCCGACCATGCCTCAGCGATCTCCAGCAACCGGGAGGGCCCGGACCGGGCGAGGCATGCCACTAATTGGTCCGACAGCGCGAACACCGCGGTGCCGTCGTTGCCCCAGGGCGCCACCACGCGTGGCTCCTCGCTCGTGGCCGTATGGTTGCCGGCTCGGCCGGTTAACAGGTTCTCCCAAGTGACGACAGCGTCGTCGGCGTCGAAGAAGGCCCCAGACACGGTCGTGAAGATCCGCGCCGGCCCCAGGTTGCGGATGGCGGCGGCCGTGGCGTCATTGGGGGCCGCGAAGAACTCGATACGCTCGCTGATGGCGCCACCTCTCCTACATTGCGGCAACTTGATCGACAAACTTGAACTCAGTATGCCTTGGCCACTGACAACCCGCCGACGGCCGTCCACTTGACATCGACACCCCCACCTGCAACATGCTCCTGCGACGTCACCGCCAGCCCCAGCAGAATCGGCGACATCGCGAAAGCGTCCTCCTGCTCACCCACTTTGAACACCACTATCTATCTCGCGGAGTAGGCGCAGGCGCGGCGGATGAGGGCGCTGCGCCAACGGTGACGTGATGGATGGGTTGAAAGCATTCGCCGTTCAGGACCGGCACGACATCGCTCGCACCAACCTCAGCCGCGATCTCGACGTCCCCCCGGTAGCCGTACCTGATCAGCTCCCGCCCGCTGGCGCATTCCCGCAACGCCTCGCCGATGGACGGTGCCACCCGCCGGTACGCGGTCGCGGCCAGATCCGCTTCCGGCGACAGCGGGCCGATCCCCTCGTTGACGAGGCCGGCGATGAACGCCCGGCGCCCCACAGATCCTCCACGGCCGGCCGCAGGGAGTCATCCGCCTTCCACCGCTCACCAGCCGGAATCACCGCCACGGCCGCCTCCCCCGCCGCCTGTTGAGCGGCCCATGCCGCGGCAGCACGCGCATTGCGCAGGGAAACACCGATGACGGTGGCGCCCGACTCGGCCAGGCGCCGGGCGATGGTGGACCCATTCGGCGACGGCAGTACGAGCCGTGCCACGCCGGTGCAGGACCGGATCGTGTCCGGGGACAGGCTCACCGGATGATCCGGGCCAACCTCTGATCGCCCGACGGCCAACACCGCCCGGTGCCGCGCCGCAAAGGCGACGGCCCGCCCGTCCCGCCAGCGGTAGGGGAAGACGCGGATTCCGCGATCCGCCGCGACGGTGAGCGCGGTGGTGAAGGAAAGGACGTCGACGACGGCGACGACCACGGCGCCGGGGCCAACGGCATCCGCACCGAGCGGCCCCCAGTCGCACCGCACCCGGTAGTCAGCCTGCGCGAACGGTTCCAGCACCCAGGGAGTCTAGCGAGGCCCCGGCGTACGCCGTCCTCGCCAAGGTGGATCGGGCCGGGGACCATGGCCGGTACTCGAGTCAGGCCGGCACGCAGACCGCCTGAGCCGGGGCGATCTTGCCGCAGGTCACCAGGCTGCAGTACTTGCGCAGTCCACTTTGGTCGAGGAAGAGCCAACCGCAGTGCTCGCTGCGGCACGCCCGCACGGTGAACCGGCGCGGGTCGGCGAGCAGGTCCGCGGCGGCGCGGGCCGCGGCGTGCACCGGCAGCCGCAGTCCACCGTTCCTGGCCAGGCGCCAGCGGCCGAGCCCGTCACCGTCCAGAACGAACGCCGAGTGCTTGGCGGCCGCCTCCACGAAACGGGCCACCACGGAGAACGAGCGCCGGTCGTCGGGGTTCAGCAGGCACGCGTACAGGTGCTCGCGGAGCAGGCGGGCCTCGTCCAGCACCGCGGCCGCCTCGTCCGGCTTCGCCTCGCCCTGCCGGATGAGGCGGGTGACGGTCGGCTCGTCGGCGAGGTCCACATGGCCGGCCCAGATGGCGAGCGCGGTGTAGCTGCGCAGCCATTCGCCGCGCGGCAGGCGCGGGCCACCCCAGCCGGCGTACGTGTTGCAGAACTCCAGCGCCGGATGGCCGCCGACCGGCCAGGGCAGGACGTGGTCGCGGACCCGGACCGCGTACACCGGCAGCGGGGGCTCGCCGGCGTGGGGGTCGTTGCGCAGGATCTGCGCATGCAGTCGCTGCAGGTCGGGGCCCGGCTCGACACCGAGGTCGCGCACCAGCGTCTGCCGGGTGGCCTGGTACCGCCGCAGCGCCTCGGCCTGCCGGCCGGTGCGGTAGAGCGCGGTCATCAGCGCGGTGACCAGCCGCTCGCGGGTAGGGTTTTGGTCGGCCAGCGCGGTCAGCCCGGTGACCACCGCGTCGTAGCGGCCCAGCTCGAGCTGCGCCTCGGCGCGCAGCTCCGAACTGGACAACCACAGCTCGGTCAGGTCGGCGCCGAGCCGCTGCCTCAGCCGCTCGTCGGCGGTGTCGGCAAGCAACGGCCCCCGCCAGAGGGCGAGCGCCTGGTCGTAGCGGTCGACCCGCTCCCCGAGATCGGCGGTGCCCGCCGCACGGTGGGCCAGGTCGGTGAAGCGTGCGACGTCGGTGGTGTGCGTGCCGGGCGCCACCAGGTAGCCGTCGCCGCGGGTGGTGATGGTCAGCCCGTACCGGCCGACCATCGCGCGCAACCGGCCGATGTAGGTGTGCACGACTCCCCGGGGTGCCCGGGGCGGCGTGCCGGCCCACAGCAGCTCGATCAACCGGTCGATGGGGACCAGCTTGCCGGCTTCGAGCAGCAGGATGGCGAGCAGGCAGCGCTCGTGGCGCCGGCTGCCCACCTCCACACGCACCCCGTCGTGGTACGCCTCGAACGGCCCGAGCAGGCGGAACTCCATCGCCCATGCAGCTAACCCCGCCTAGTGACAATCCCGCAAGTCACTGCTACCGACAGCGGCACGGTGAGGCGGCGGTGAGCGGCGTGGATCGCCCTGGTCCACCCGCACGCACGCGGTCCGGTCGGTCACGCCCGACGGCGCGGCGAGCCGCCCCGCGTGGTGAGGGCCTGGTCAGCGCGGCCGGCGAGACTCCGGTCATGCGTAGAACGATCTCCCTGGCGGCCGCGGCCGCCGCCGCCATCCTCGTCGCCACCGTGCCCGCGTCGGCGGCTGTCAACGCAGGCACGCCAGCCGGCGAAAAGACCACCACGCGGCCGGCTGGCGACTGGGTTTTGGTGCCGTCCGCGCCGTTCGACCTGCCGGCCGGCGCCCGGTGTGACTTCCCGGTGCACGGCGAGCCCGTGGTGGACAAGGTCCAGAAGATGGTCTTGAAGACGTTCCCCGACGGCTCGGTGAAGCAGGAGATGTACGTCGGAGCGCTCATCTTCCGGGTCACCAACACGGCAACCGGGGCATCGGTGGACGTGGACATCAGCGGAACCGGGGTGGTGACCTACCGGCCGGGTGGGGCGAACTTCAACAACGGCACGTCGCACATCCAGGGTCCGATCCTGCTCGGCGTGGCCGAGAACGGCGGCAACCTGCCGCGTGGCCTGTACGTCCCGAACGGGATCTACACCCTCACCATCAGCGAGACCGGGTTCCGGACGGTCAAGTGGCAGGTTGACGGCGGGTTGGCGAACATCTGCGAAGAACTGCAAGCCGGCGGGCGGTAACCGGCGACCATGGGCAGGCGGCACACCAGCTGCCGCCTGCGCATGCGACCGGCGCAGGCATCGACCAGGGCATCAGGCACGGGTCGGCTAGGGGTCTACCGCGAGGTGGGTGCCCGGGGCGAGGAAGCGGTAGCCGGCGACCTGCTCGGCGAGCCAGCCGTTGACGCTGGCCAGTCCGCGCTCGTTCAGCTGCGCGTCGTGGATGCCGTGCGCGTGCCGCGGCCGCACCGCCTTGACGAAGTCGATGGCTTCGTCCAGCTTCAACCACGACGCCTGCAATGGCACCAGGAGGATGTCGATGGGGCGGTCCGGCACGTGCAGCGCGTCACCCGGATGGTAGACGGCATCGTCCACTATGTACCCAAGATTGGCGCAGTCCGGTTGCCCGTCGTAGATCACCGCGTGCCTCCCGCCCACCGCTTGGACCTGGAAGCCCGCGGCGGTGAACCGGTCGCCACAGGCGACCGGGATGACGGAAAGCCCGGGGATGTCGGCGCCCTCCGGCGCATACACCGGTACGCCGAGGCCGGCCAGGCGAGGCGGGTCGACGTGGTCGGAATGCTCGTGGGTGACGAGGACGGCGGTGGCTCCGTCAAGCGCGCTCGACTCACTCCACACGCCCGGGTCGATGACGAGTACCTGGCCGTCGCGCTCCAGGCGTACACAGGCGTGGGTGTACTTGGTGATCCGCATGGCCGCCAACCATACTGAGGTGTGATCGCGGAACAGATGCGGGCGGCGGCAACGGCGTTGCTGGCCGGCCTGGACGAGCGGCAGCGGGCGCTGGCGGCGAAGGAGTTCGGCGACGAGCAGGCCCGGCGCTGGCTCGAATACCGGCCGAACCGCCGTCCCGGTGCCTGTCTGGCCGACTTCGACGTGGCCAGCCGCAAGGCGGCGCACCGGCTGCTCGCCACCGGGCTGAGCCCGCACGCGTACGCCCAGGCGATGACGGTGGTGGCGCTGGAGGAGGTGCTGGACCGGCGGGAAGGGTGGGTGCGCGGCCGGCACAGCAATGACTACTGGGTCGCGGTGTTCGGTGACCCGGAAGGCGACGGGCCGTGGGGGTGGCGGTTCGAGGGGCACCACCTGTCGGTCAGCATGACCGTTCACGGCGATGACGTCTCGCCCGCGCCGGTGTTCCTCGGGGCGAACCCGGCCCGGGTCAGCTACGCCGGGCGCCCGGTGGTCCGTCCACTGGCGCCCGAGGAGGACCTGGCCCGCGATCTGCTGGACGCGGCCGGACCGGCGGGCCGTGGCGAGGCGATCATCTCGGAGACGGCGCCGGCGGATATCCGGAGCTCGGTCAGGCCGCGGGCGCAGGCCCCGATCGAACCGCTGGGGATCGCCGGGGCCCGGCTCGCCCCGGCCGCCCGCGCGATGCTCCACCAGCTCGTGGCGCTCTACCTCAGCCGGCTGCCGGCCGAGCTGGCCGCCCGGGAGGCGGACCGGCTGGACGTGCGCGAGCTGCACTTCGCCTGGGAGGGGCCGACCCGGCCGGGCCAGCGGCACTACTACCGGGTGCAGGGGCCGGACCTGCTGGTGGAGTACGACAACACGACCGACGACGGCAACCACGCGCACACCGTGCTACGCCGGCCGCTGTCCGACTTCGGCGACGACATCCTCAGCCGCCACCGCGCCGGGAGCCCGCACCGCGCCGGGAGCCCGCACCGCGCCGGGAGCCCGCACCGCGCCGGGAGCCCGCACCCCGCCGAGAGCTCGCGCTGATCGCCAGCCACTGCCGTGTGCGGCGCCCCGGCGTGTACGGCGCGTCCAGCCGCTTCGCCACCACGCCGGGCAGGCCCTGCTCGCGAGCCGCCTGCACCGCGAACTCGCCACCGCCGGCCGGAAAGTACGGCGGCGTCTGCCAATGCGCGCCGGCCAGGCCGAGCCCGTCCAACAGATCCCGTCGCTCCACATAGGGCAGATCTGTAGTGGCCGAGCCGTCGAGCCACAGCAGGTCGAAGACCATGTACTGCACCGGGGTGCGCGCCGCCGCCCGCCGGCCGCTGGCCGTGTCCGGGGCGCGCAGCCGGGCGTTCAGCGCTGCCCGGCTGACCCGCCCGTCTTCGAACGCCACCACCACGCCGTCGAGCAGGCACTCGGTCGGCGCAAGTGCCTCGCCGAGCGCCCGCACCTCCGGGTAGTGCCCGGTGATGTCCTCCTCGTCCGCGCAGGTCAGCCGCAGCCGGCCACCGTCCACAGCGGCCAGTGCGCGCACGCCGTCCCAGGCCAGCTCGTACGCCCAGGCGTCGCCGTCGGCCGGCAGCCGGGCGGCGGGGGTGGCGACCATCGGCCGGACCTGCTCCGGCATCGGCGTCCAGCCGGCCGGAGGCGGGTCCATCCGGTGGATCATCCAGTCCTTGCCCCTGGTCTGGAACAGCACGTACCTGCCGGTGACCCGGCTGCCGGAGAAGGTCACGATGATCTCGTCGTCGCGCCATTTCTCGGTCACGTAGGTGCCGCGGTCGTAGATGGTCACCCTGCCCCCGCCGTACTCACCGGCCGGGATCTCGCCAGCAAAGTTCGCGTACTCGAGCGGATGATCTTCGGTATGGACGGCGAGGTGATTGCGGGCCGGGTCGCGCGGGACGCCGCGCGGCACGGCCCAGGAGACGAGGACGCCGTCACGTTCCAGCCTCAGGTCCCAATGCAGGGCGCGGGCGTGGTGCTGCTGGATGACGAAGGTGTCGTCGTTGCCCTGCGGCAGCGGCCCGGCGGGCACCGGCTCGGGCGTACGGTCGGCCGACCGCTTGCGCCGGTACTCATCCAGTCGGTCGCCCACGTACCGAACCTACCGGGGCACTGGCGCGTCCCCGGGGTCCCCGGCGACCCGCCCGGGTCGGGTCGCTGTCAGCTTCGCTCGACGGGGTTGCGCAGCTGCTCGATCGGGGGCACCTCGCCCGCCTCGTCCAGCACCTCCAAGTCCTCCATCTGCCGATCCAGCTCGGCCTGTACGGTCGGGTGGGCCAGCTCCCAGGAGTACGGGCTGATGTCCGGCGGCCGCCGGTGGGGCCAGTCCTGGTCGCTGGCCGCCCGGACGGTGGCCGCGTCGAACGCCCGCCACCCGGCCCAGGCGGCGAAATCCAGGCAGCCGTGCAGAAAGCACTCGGCGGAGTAGAGAACCGCCATGATGGCGTTGCCGTCCGCGTCGGCCGGGGACTCGTGCTGGCGCTCGTGGTACTCCGGGGTGAGGTAGTAGTGGCCCACTGCCCGGCACACGCCGCGGGAGGCCTCCGCGTCGCCGGCCAGAGCGCCCCACACCGCGTCCAGAACCGGGCGCCAGGTGGTCAGGTAGGCCCGGTGCTCGCTCGCCGGCAGGCACTCGTCCTCGCGGAGCCGACGCTCGGCCGCGGCGGCGGCGAACGCCGTCCGCGCGGGCCGGCGCATGTTCTCCAGCAGTCGGCGGGCGGTGGTCCGCACATCCACGAAGTACTTCAGCCCCAGCTCGCCCAGCTCGGCCCGGGCCAGGTCGGCACGAATCGGATCCTCCACGCCGATCCCCTACCCAGCTCCAGCTGGTCCCATTCCCAGTGGTAGAGCCTGCTCTACCGCCATCGGACGGCTGGCCGGTTACGTTCGGTCCGTGACTCCCCGTACCAGCTGGCAGGCCGTCACCCAGCGGCCGGCGCTGTTCCTCGCCTCCGCGTGGCCGTGGCGCTCGCTGGTGTACCTGGCTTCCGGGGTGGTCGCTGGCGGCGCCATCCTCATCGCGCTCTCCGTGGTGGCCTTTGCCGGCGCCCTGCTCACCATCGTGCTGATCGGATTGGTCGTGCTGCTCGGGGTCATCCTCTCCGGCATCCCGGTGGCCCGGCTCGAACGGTGGCGGCTGGGCCTGGCCGATCTCGACCCGGCGCCCGACCCGCACCGGCGGCCGGACCGGCCGGGGTGGCGGGCCTGGCTCTCCACCCGGCTGTCCGAGTCGGCGACCTGGCGCGAGCTCGGCTACCTCATGGTCTGGGGGCTGGCGTTGTGGTGGATCGACGCCTTGGTGCTCGCCGCCGGGGTAGGCGTTCCGGTGGGGCTGATGGTTGCCCCGGTCTTCCAGCACGAACAGGCTGGATTGTGGTTCATGCCACCCATCGGCCTGCTGCTGGTGCCGCTGGCCGCGTACCCGATCACCGCCTGGGCCGGCGGCCGGGCCGCCATCACCCGGGCCATGCTCGCCTCGCGCGACGCCGAGCTGGACGAACGGCTGATCGAGGTCACCGCGTCCCGGGCCCGGCTGGTGGACGCCTTCGAGCTGGAGCGGCGGCGCATCGAGCGGGACCTGCACGACGGCGCGCAGCAGCGGCTGGTGGCGCTGAGCATGTCGCTGGGCCTGGCCCGGCTCGACCTGCCGCCGGACTCGCCCGCGGCCCGCCAGGTGGCCGCCGCACACGAGCAGGCCAAGCAGGCGCTGGCCGAGCTGCGGGAGCTGATCCGCGGGGTGCACCCGCAGGTGCTCACCGACCGCGGCCTCCCCTCGGCGATCGAGGATGCGGCGGGCCGCTCGCCGGTGCCGGTCACCGTTGACGTCAGCCTGCCCCGCCGGCTGCCCTCGCCGGTCGAGCTGACCGCGTACTTCGTGGTGTGCGAGGCGCTGGCCAACATCGCCAAGCACAGCCAGGCCCGCAGCGCCGGCATCCGGGGCCGGATCGCCGGCGGCAACCTGGTCATCGAGGTGCGCGACGACGGCGTCGGCGGCGCCGACCCGGCCGCGGGCACCGGCCTGACCGGGCTGGCCGACCGGATCGCGGTGGCCGACGGCAGGCTGTGGCTGTCCAGCCCGCCCGGCGGCCCCACCGTGCTGCGGATGGAGGTGCCGTGCTCCGGATAGCGGTCGCCGAGGACTCCGTGCTGCTCCGCGAGGGGCTGGTCGGGCTGCTGGAGCGCTTCGGGCACACCGTGGTCGCCTCGGTCGGCGACCCGGACGCCCTGCTCGACGCGGTGACCGAGCACGAGCCGGACATCGTGGTGACCGACGTGCGGATGCCGCCCGGGTTCACCGACGAGGGCCTGCGGGCCGCGGTGGCGCTACGGGCCGCCCGCCCGTCGCTGGCCGTGCTCGTGCTCAGCCAGTACGTCCAGCAGACCTACGCCGCGGAGCTGCTCGACTCCGGCGGCGGCGCCGGCGTCGGCTACCTGCTCAAGGACCGGGTCGCCGACGTGGAGGAGTTCGTCGACGCGGTGGTCCGGGTGGCGGCCGGCGGCACCGTGGTGGACCCCGAGGTGGTCCGCCAGCTGATCCGCCGCCGCCGGGATCCGCTCGAGCGGCTGACCGCCCGGGAACGCGAGGTGCTGGCGCTGATGGCGGAGGGCCGCTCGAATGCGGCGATCGCCCGCGCGCTGGTGGTCACCGAGGCGGCGGTCGCCAAGCACATCGGCAGCATCCTCACCAAGCTCGACCTGCCGCCGGACGAGGACGGCCACCGCCGGGTGCTGGCGGTCCTGGCATACCTGCGCGGGTAGGGACCGCCGCGGCCACCGCCTCGGCGGTGACCGGCCGCGCCCGGCAGTCCAGCACCGCATGCGGACCCGGCACGGGCGGCCCCCAGCGCCGCGGATCGCTGGCGACGAAGACGGTGACGCTCGGGGTGCCGAGTGCGTAGGCGAGGTGTGCCGGCCCGGAGTCCGTGGTCAGCAGGGCGTCCAGCCCGGCGATGACCGCGGCGGCGGCGGCGAGCGGAAGCCGGCCGGTCAGGTTGAGCGCGCCGGCGACCGACGGCTGGTCCACCCCACCGAGCAGCACCGCGCTGCCGCCGAGCAGCTCGGCGGCGCGGGCGAACGCGGCCACCTCCACCGCGCGCTCGCCGTCGCGGGCGCCGCCGTGCAGCCCGATGACCGGGCGCGCCAGCCGGTCCAGCAGCCGGGCCGCGCCCGCGCGGTCCGCCGCGTCCAGCCGCAGGTCGTACTCCCGGCCGGCGTCCGGGGCGCCGAGGTGGCGGACCAGCGCGAGCGCCCGGTCCACCTCGGGGCCGGCCTGCGGCAACGGGACCGCCGCGTCCAGCGGATGCGGCTCCGCATCGGTCCGGACGAACCCGGCGCAGCAGCGCCCACCCATCAGCAGCGCGATCGGGTTGGCGTACACCCCGGAGCCGTAGAGCTGCACCACGAGGTCGTACTCCTCGTCCTGCATGGCGCTCAGCCACCGCACCGCCCGTCTGGGCCGGAAGAACTGCTCAGCGATGTACGGGAAGCCGGGGAAGGCGACGAACCGGTCCACGCACGGGTTGCGCTCCACCAGGTCCCGCACCAGCGGCAGCGCCACGTAGTGCAGCTCGGCATGCGGGACGGCCTGACGCAGCGCGCGGACGGCGGGGGTCGCGCACAGGTAGTCACCGATGCGCCCCGGCCGCAGCACGGCGACCTTACGCCACGGCCCGGCAGTCTCCAACAGCATCGCGTTGCGAGTGGTACCCCGAACGCCGGGACTCGATGCGCCGTGCGGCGAGGCTGCCGCCGCCGAACAGCAGTGCCGGCACCCAGGGCAGGACGGCGATCAGCGCCACCGCGCCGAGCGCCTCGGTCCATGACGCGCCGAGCGAGGTCAGCCCGACGGCGAGCGCACCGCTGCGCGGGTTGGCGCCGTTGATGCCGGGGATCAGGCTGGCCAGCTGGCTGGCGGCGTAGACGGCGAGCAGGCCCAGCAGGTCGGCGGCGTGGCCGACCGCGGCCGCGGCCGCGAAGATCAGCCCGGCGACAGTGGCCTGGTATCCGAGGGAGAGCAGCAGGCCCTGGGCGAACACCCGCGGGCTGGGCAGCGGGCGCCGGGCGAACAGGTCCGGCCGGCGCAGCCGTACCAGCGCGGCGACGCCGAGCCCGGCGGCGGCCACCGCGAGGAACGCGACCAGGATCCGCGGCGGCAGCGTCACCCCGGCGAGCAGGACGGCGACCGCGACGCCCACCATGCCGATGAAGCGGTCGAGAGCGGCCTCAGCGACTGCGGCGGTGCGGCCCATGCCGGTGCGGTGCAGCCGGTGCACCCGCCACAGGTCGGCGCCGGTGTGGCCGGGGGAGAGCAGGCCGAGCAGCTCGCTCTCGGCGTACGCCCGGATGTGCCACCAGCGTCCCTGGCCGCTGACCGACAGCGCGTGCCAGCGCAGCGGGCACAGCAGGTACTTGCCGACGGCGAACGGGACCAGTCCGATGACCAGCGGCACCGGCGAGGCGTCCGGCAGCCGGGCGAGGCTGGTCAGCGACACCGCCGCGGAGACCAGCAGCAGCGTCCCGCAGAACCAGGGGTTCGTGACGATGCCGTGCAGCCTTCGTCGCACACACTCACTCTGCCATTACCCGGTTACGCTTGGTCATTCCCGTCATGGCCAAAGAACGCCCGCTGGATGTCGGCGAAGCCGGTGGGGGGAAGGTGGAGACATCCTCGTGCGTCATCTGAGAAGCTGACATGCCATGAGCCTGACCCTGCGCACCGCGGTCGTCAGTGACCCGGGGATGGTCCGTACCAACAACGAGGACTCGGCGCATGCCGGCGAGCGCCTGCTGGCCGTGGCCGACGGGGTGGGCGGCATGCCGGCCGGGGAGCTGGCCAGCGACATCGTGATCCGGGTGCTCACCCCGCTGGACTCCGCCACCGACCTCGACGAGCCGCTGCGGGCGCTGCGGGACGCCCTCGACGAGGCCAACCGGCAGATCCGGGCCGCCTGCGAGGCGGATCCGGCCACCGAGGGCATGGGCACCACGATCACCGCGCTGCTGCTGCTGCGCGACCAGACCGGAGCAGACACGGGAATGATGGCCCTGCTGCACGTCGGCGACTCGCGGGCCTACCTGCTGCGCGGTGGCGAGCTGCGCCAGCTCACCAAGGACGACACGTTCGTCCAGTCGCTGGTGGACCAGGGCCTGATCACCGCCGACGAGGCGCGCAACCACCCGCAGCGCTCCCTGATCACCAGGGCGGTGCAGGGCCAGCACGTGGCACCCACCACCCGGATGCTGCCGGTCCAGGCCGGCGACCGGTACCTGCTGTGCAGCGACGGCCTCTCCGACGTGGTCACCGACGAGGCGATCGGGCAGGCCATGCAGTCCTACCCGGACCTGCGGCAGTGCGCCGAGCAGCTGGTCAAGCTGGCGCTGCAGGCCGGCGCGCCGGACAACGTGACGGCGGTTCTGGCCGACGTACGGGCCGCGGACGATTAAGGTGCATGCGTGTACAAGTTCGCCGTCACCCTGCACGTGCTGGCCGCGGTCCTGGTTATCGGGCCGCTGGTCCTCGCCGCGTTGAGCGGGGCGCGGGCGGTCCGCCGGCACGACCCCGCCGGCACCCGGGCCGCCGCGACGATGCTGTCCCGGGCCAACATCGGCACCGTCGTCGTCGCACTGCTGGGGTTCTGGGCGGTGTCGGGCAGCGACCGGGCCAGCTTCCGTACGCCCTGGGTGGTCATCTCGATCACGCTCTGGATCGTCATGGGCGCCGTGGCCAGCGCGCTGGCCACGCCCGCGCTGCGCAAGGCCGCGAAGATCCTCGACGAGGGCGTGCCGGCCCGCCCGCAGGCGCAGGCGAGTCAGCCGGAGGGCGATGAGAGCGCGTCGCCGGCGCAGTACTCCGCGACCGCGACCGAGCTGGCGGCCAAGGAACGGCTGGACCACCTCATCGGGCGGATCGCCTCCTCCGGCGCGCTGGTCACCCTCACCGCGGTGGCGATCGTCGTCTTCATGGTGGTCAAGCCGTTCGGCGACTGACCCTCAGCCCAGCTCGTCCCGCCAGGAGTGCGCGGGCCGGTAGCCGAGCACCTCGCGGGCCCGGTCGATGGCCAGCAGCGTGCCGAACTCGCCCACGTCGCGGGTGAGCTTGACATCCGGGAAGACCTCGTGCAGCAGCTGCGCCGAGGGCCGGTTCATGATGGTGTCCGCGGCCGCGATGATGAAGGCCGCACTGCCCTCGATCGGCGCGTCCAGCGCGAGCCGGCAGGACTGGGCAACGTCCCGCACGTCGACGTAGCCCCACAGGTTCCACTTGCGCGCGTACGGGTCGTCCCACATACCCGGCACGTGCCGGTAGTCCTCGGGCGCGAAGATGTTGGAGAAGCGCAGCCCGACGAACGGGATGCCGGACCACTGTGCGATGTGCCCGGCCAGCGTCTCGGAGGCCACTTTGGACAGCGCGTACGTGGTGGTCGGGTAGGGATAGTGGTCCTCGTCCACCGGCGCGTACCGCGGCGGCACGTCGAACGGCAGGCCGAGGGTGGTCTCGCTGGACGCCCACACCACCCGGCGCAGCTTCAGCTGCGCGGCGGCCAGGAAGACGTGGGAGTTCATCGTGGTGTTGGCGGTGAGGGTGTACGCCGCGGTCTGGAGGCCTGGGGCCGGGATGTTGGCCAGGTGCACCACGGCGTCGACGCCGTGCAGCACGTCCACGGTCTGCCCGTAGTCGGTCAGGTCGGCCTGCACCACCTCGCCGCGGTCCTCCGCCGCGACGACCAGGTCGGTGGCGATCACCTCGTGTCCGTGTTCACGCAGCTCGCGGGCGACCACCCGGCCCGCCTTGCCGCTGGCGCCGGTCACACAGATCTTTGCCATGCGCACCATCTAACCACCGCCCGGGGGCGACCCGATCTTTTCATGTCCGTGAATGTGTCCTACCGTGATGGGAGCGCTCCCCGAGGAGATCGATGTGAGTACCTGGAAGAAGTCCCTGTGCGCGGCGGCGGCGATGCTGCTCAGCGCCGCCCTGGCCCTGCTCGCCGTCCGGCCCGCGGCCGCCGCCACCCCGGTGCGCATCATGCCGCTGGGCGACTCCATCACCGGCTCGCCGGGCTGCTGGCGGGCCCTGCTGTGGAACCGGCTGCAGAGCAACGGCTTCACCGACATCGATTTCGTCGGCACGCTGCCGCCGCAGGGCTGCGGGATACCCTATGACGGCGACAACGAGGGGCACGGCGGCTTCCTGGCCACCAATGTGGCCAACCAGAACCTGCTGCCCGGCTGGCTGGCGGCCACCCACCCGGACATCGTCATGATGCACTTCGGCACCAACGACGTATGGAACAACATCCCGCCGGCCACCATCCTCGCCGCGTTCAGCACGCTGGTGGACCAGATGCGGGCGAGCAACCCGAACATGACGGTGCTGGTCGCCCAGATCATCCCGATGAACCCGAGCAACTGCGCCGAGTGCGGGCAGCGCGTGGTCAACCTGAACAACGCCATCCCGGCCTGGGCGGCCGCGAAGAGCACCGCGCAGTCCCCGATAGTCGTGGTCGACCAGTGGACCGGTTTCAGCACCGCGACGGACACCTACGACGGGGTGCATCCGAACGACTCGGGCAACCAGAAGATGTCCGACCGCTGGTACCCGGCGCTGAGCGCGGCACTGAGCGGCATCACCCCGTCGCCCTCGCCCACCACCGCCTCGCCGACCACCGCCTCGCCGACCACCGCCTCGCCGACCGCCTCCCGCACCAGCGGCCCGCCGAGCTCCTCGCCGCCGGCCCCGGGTGGCTGCACGGCGACCTACCGGATCGTCGGGCAGTGGCCGGGCGGCTTCCAGGGCGAGGTCACCGTCCGCAACTCCGGCACCGCGCCCATCTCCGGCTGGTCGGTCGGCTTCACCTTCGCCAACGGCCAGCGCATCACGCAGTACTGGGGCACCGAGGCCACGCAGAGCGGGGCGGCGGTCACTGCGGTCAACGTGAGCTGGAACGGCAGCCTGGCGCCGAACGCCGCCACCACGTTCGGCTTCCTCGCCAGCTGGGCCGGCACCAACACCGCGCCCACCCCGACCTGCACGCCCCGCTGACCCGGCCGCCCGCCCCGCGCCGGCCCGGCCCGGCCGTCGCGTCGATCATGAGGTCAGCCGCGCGACATGCTCGCGTCGTCGCTCCCTGCCTCATGATCGACGCGGCTGGACGGGCGGACGACGTGCTGCAGCGGCTCGCCGGCCGCGTACCGGGCCAGCTGGTCGATGATCAGCCGCTTCGCCCGCGGCAGGAAGGCGGTCGAGTTGCCGCCCACGTGCGGGCTGATCAGCAGTCCCGGCGCCGTCCACAAGGGATGGTCGGCGGGGAGCGGCTCCGGATCGGTCACGTCCAGCGCGGCGCGCAGCCGGCCGGAGCGCAGCTCGGCCAGCAGCGCGTCGGTGCGCACCACCGCCCCGCGGGCCACGTTGACCAGCAGTGCGCCGTCGCGCATCCGGCCCAGGAACTCGGCGTCCACCAGGCCCCGGGTCTCGTCGGTCAGCGGTACACAGACGACCACCACGTCGGCGCGCGGCAGCAGCGCCGGCAGCTGCGCCAGGGTGGCCACGCCCTCCCGCGCGCGGCGGGCCACCCGAAGCACCTCCACCTCGAAGCCGGCGAGCCGGCGCTCGACCGCCGAGCCGATGCCGCCGTACCCGAGGATCAGCACGGTCTTGTCGGCCAACGCGTCATACCGTTCCGACCGCCACTCGCGCGCATCCTGTCCCCGGACGAAATCCGGGATGCCGCGCAGGGCGGCGAGGGTCAGCGCCACGGCCAGCTCGGCGGTGCTCGCGTCGTGGAGGCGACCGGCGTTGCACAGCGTCACCGAGTCGGGCAGGTACGGCAGCACGTGCTCGTATCCGGCGGTGAGCGTCTGCGCCACGCGCAGCCCCGACATCTTCGGAATCAGCTCCAGCGGCCGACGGTCGAATGTGTACGGAATCACGTACAGGTCGACCTCGTCCAGGCTCCCCGGTGGGTCCTGCTCGCCGTCGTAGACATCCACCTCGAGGTTCGCCGGCAGCTCCGGCACGATCTCCGCGTACGGCACCCACACCTTCACTGGGCTACCGTACAACGCAGGATTCCCCGAGGAGAGTGACTGGATGCTAGTCGACTGGCCACTTGAGCAGCTGCGCGAGTACCGCCCCGAGCGCGACGAACCCGCCGATTTCGACGACTTCTGGAAGACCACCCTGGACGAGGCACGGGCCGCCTCGGTGCCGGCTGTGTTCGACCCGTACGACGCGGGCCTGGCCACGGTCGACGTCTTCGACGTCACCTTCTCCGGCTTCGCCGGCCAGCCGGTGCGCGGCTGGTTCATCGTGCCCCGCGGCGCCAGCGGGCCGCTGCCGTGCGTGGTGGAGTACCTGGGCTACGGCAACGGGCGCGGGTGGCCGCACGAGTGGCTGCACTGGAGCGCCGCCGGCTACGCGAACTTCGTCATGGACACCCGCGGCCAGGGCAGCAACGGGTCGCTGGTCGGCGCCACCGCCGACCCGGACCCGAGCGGCGGCCCGCAGACTCCGGGCTTCATGACCCGCGGCGTCACCGACCCCGCCACGTACTACTACCGGCGGGTGTTCACCGACGCCGTCCGGGCGGTGGAGACCGTGCGCGAGCATCCGCTGGTCGACCCGGCCCGGGTGGTGGTCAACGGGGCCAGTCAGGGCGGCGGCATCACGCTGGCCGTGTCAGGTCTGGTCAGCGGCCTGGCCTGCGTCATGCCGGACGTGCCGTTCCTGTGCCACTACCGGCGGGCGACCGAGATCACCGACGCGTACCCGTACCAGGAGCTGGTCGCCTACTGCCGGACGCACCGCGAACAGGTCGACAAGGTCTTCAACACGCTGCGGTACTTCGACGGGGTCAACTTCGCCGCCCGGGCCACCGCGCCGGCACTCTTCTCGGTCGCCCTGATGGACGAGATTTGCCCGCCGTCGACCGTCTTCGCCGCCTACAACCACTACGCCGGGGAGAAAGAGATCTCGATCTGGCCGTTCAACGGGCACGAGGGCGGCGCCGGCTACCAGCGGGTCGCCCAGATCCGCCACCTGGCCAAGCTGCTGGCCGGGTGAGCCCAAGCTGCTGGCCGGGCCCGGCGGGCCCGGCGGTCAGTGGTTGCGCTGACGGTAGGTGATCCGGGCGGCCTCGATGCGCCGCCCGGCCCGGGTCCCCGGACCGATCGCCCGCCTGGCGCGGCGGTAAAGGTAGTAGCCGCCGCCCACCACAGCGGCGCCGAGCAGGAGGTAGACGGCGACCCCGAGCAGGGCCTTGAGCAGCAGCAGGGCGAGCCAGCCGGCCACGATCAGGCCGACCACCGGCAGCACCAGCCAGGCAACCAACTTCGCGTTCATGCATCCAGGGTGCCTGCCGCCCGCAACTGTTGCCATCAGGGATTCCCCCGTAAGTCGCGTACGATCGGACCACCCGCCGCCTGCCTGCGAAGCGAAAGCGATGAAGCTCAAGCTCGACCTGCACGACATCTACAACCGCGGCCACGACATCGACCGCGCGTTGCGCGGGATCATCGACGAGGCGGTGGCGAAGGAGGCCACGGTAGTGGAGATCATCCCGGGGAAGGGTTCGGGGCAGCTGAAGAAGAGGGTGCTGCGGTTCCTCGACCAGAGGGAGATCAAGGCGCTCTACCACCGGGTCGAGAAGGACTCGCACAACTTCGGCCGGCTCTTCGTCCATTTCCGCTGGAAATAGCCGGCTCGCTGAACATTGGCGTGGGTTGTGCCGGTTGGCCGGAAAGGTGATGCCCGCCGGGCGTCACCGGACGGCTGGCATGCGTCGCTGGACGGCTAAGCGGCTGGCCAGAAGTCTTGTCCGTAACCCTGGGGTAGCCATGGTGAGGTCCATGGCGCGGCCGTGGTCAGGTTCTGCTCGCATGTTCGGTTGCGGAAGAAGGCGTGGGCTTGTCGGATGCGG
>Ga0310834_100450_pt1 | contig 46654 bp, 30 predicted proteins | sample SM_ome_2_FD_201314 | JGI IMG/M metagenome (GOLD analysis project Ga0310834, IMG submission 201314) | Sorghum-adapted microbial communities enriched on stacked mutant (SM) sorghum from Joint BioEnergy Institute, Emeryville, California... ...
CCAGTACGTGAACGACATCCCGTTCTCGGTCAGGTAGTTCATCAGCGTGGTGAGCCACTGCACGTCGAGCGGGTTGGCCAGCGTGCTGCCGAACTCGCCGAGCAGGATCGGGGCCACGTTCTGCTTGGCGATCTTGCCCCAGAAGTGGTCCCAGACGTCCGGCAGGTTGTTCGGGAAGTTGGGGTCGTTGAACCACGGCTGACGGTCGTATACCGAGATCGCGTAGTCGTGCGGGGCGTAGACGAGGCGGTTGGGCACGTTGAGCCGGACCGGCTGCTCGATGGCCGCGGACAGGTTGCCACCCCACCAGTCGCAGTTCTGCCACGGGTCGGGCACGTCGTCCCACGCGTTCGGAGTGCCGCCGGAGAGGCAGCTCACGCCCTCGACGAAGATGAGCCAGTTGGGGTTGACCTCCAGGATCGCGTTGCCGATCCGCTCGGCGGCCAGCCGCCAGTCCCGGGCGGGGTCGCCGCAGCCCCAGCACGCGCCGGTGCCGTTGGGGTCCGTGCCCTCGGCGTGCGGCTCGTTGAACAGGTCGGCCCCGATCACCGTGGTGTTGCCGGCGTACCGCTGGGCCAGCATCTGCCAGTCGGCGATGATGCTCGCCTCGGACACGGTCGGCGTGTACCAGAGCGCGGTCTGGCCGGCGGCCGTGGGCCGGTGCCGGTCGAGGATGACCCGCATGCCCTTGCTGCCGGCGTACTCGATGACCCGGTCGAGGATCTCCAGCGGTGACAGCCCAACCAGATCGGGGTTGGTCCACGTGTTGATGCTCGTGGCCGTCGCCCCCGGGCGCAGCGCGTCACCCGAGTACGGGATGCGCAGCGTGTTGAAGCCGAGCTCGGCCATCCGGTCGATCTGCCCCCGCCACGTGGCCGGCGGGCTGGCCCACAACCCGTGGAAGGTCCGGTTGTCGGTCTCCATGCCGAACCAGTTGATGCCGGTCAGCCGGACGGTCGCTCCGGTCGCATCGACGATGCGATTGCCGTTTGTGCGGAGGTAACCGGTGCCGGTGCCGGCGGCCGTGGCCGGCGCCGCACTGATCGTGATGGCGATGAGGACCGTAGCCGCCGCCGTGACCGCCGCAGCGATCGCCCCGATAAGGCGGCGAGGCTTGCCGACGCGAAGCGGGTTGACGATGCGGCGAGGGGTGGTGATGCGGAGAGGGTTGGTGAAGCGGAGAGGGTTGGTGAAGCGGAGAGGGTTGGAGGTCATGCGTGATCTCCGTTCCGGGCGCAACGAAGCGGCGCGGCAGCGCTACCGCGCCGGTGGACGGTCGCGGAGTTCCGTGCCCGGGACGGGGGTTATCCCAAGGCCCCACGTACGGGATGGAGAGTACGCAATCGATCTGGTCCTTGTCGATACCCATCCGCAACCGCCACCCGGTCGCCCGCCGCCGGACGTGACCCACCGGCCGCGGCGCGTGGCACTCCCCGGGGCCAGCCGTTCGCCGGCGAACCGCGTCGCCGGTGGTCCACCGCGCCGTTACCGCGTCAGCGGCCCGGGTCTGGGCGGGCTCAGGCGTCCCAGTAGACCTCGACTCGCCAGCCGTCGGGGTCGAGGCACTTGAACGACACATGCTCCGGCTCGTCGTAGCGCTCGACCACCGGCACCCCGGCCGCCTCGATCGCCGCCAGCTTCTCCCGGACGGCGTCCGGGCCCGGCATCGCGAACCCGAAGTGCAGGAAGTACGGGAACGGGTCCGGCGGCTCACCCGGGTGCAGGGCGAGGTCGAAGCCGTCCTCGTTGCGGACGATGATCGTTCCGTCGTCGAACCGCTGGGCCGTGGTCGGATCGAAGCCGAAGTGCTGGTGGTAGAAGTCGAGGCTGCGCTGCTGGTCGCGGACCGGCAGGCCGAGGTGGGACAGTCGCATGTGAATCATTTTCATCAGCCATGGGCCCACACGGGCAACCGAAAATCGGGAACCCCATAAATCGGACACTCATAACCGGTCACCTGGCACATTGGGCGACCGACAAATCGGGTCACCGACCAGTTGGGTGACGAAACGCTCGGGTCACTGATCGTCGGCTCACCGACCGGTCGGGCCAAATCGGTCGGGTCATCGATTTCGGTCGGGGTACCCCCGTCCGTGCCCGGCGGTCAGGCGGCGGCCCAGGTCAGGCGCCGGTCCTGGCCAGGATGTCGCAGACGTGTCGCCAGGCGGGGTCGGCGAGCCGGTCGGAGAGGACGGTGAAGAGCTCGACGCTGCGGTGGCCGGGCCAGTCGGCCGGCAGCAGCTGCGGGGGCAGGCCCGGGTCGATGTAGGGAATCGTGCGCCACACGTCGATTCCGGTCACGTAGATGCGGAAGGCCTCGGCGGCGGACGGTCGACGAGCGGGCAGCAGGGTGCTCATCGCCGCGATGAAGTCGCGGTGGGCGGCCTCGATGGCCGAAAGATCCCACCACCGGGCGATCGCGTCCTCGATGCGACCGGTGACCCGCGGAAGCTCGCAGCGGAACAGCGTGGCGTGGTGACGGATCCCGAGCTCCTGCAGGATCTCCTCCACCTCGTCGGCGAGGTAGTCGGGGCAGATCCACAGGGCGGGGGCGACGATCCCACAGCCGATCCAGAGCAGGCGGCGGCGGAGCTGGTGACGGACGGCGCGCTGCTGTTCCGGCAGCGAAAACGAGATGAGGCACCAGGGGTCGTCGATCGACATATGGCGGGGAGTGAAGATGCGCCGGTCACCGCGCTGCAGCATGCGGACGGCCCCGGGATGCACGGCGTAACCGGGCACCCCGTCCCGGCGGGCGGCGACGACGACGGCGCGCTTCTTCAGCCGGGCGATCGCGGTGCGGGTCAGGGGCGCGGGTGAGCCGACCTCCTCGGCCAGCCGCACCAGGGCGGCGGTCGACATCCAGCCACCGGCCCGCCGCAGGTAGAGGCCGACGATCGTGAGCACCAGCGACGCGGCGCTGCCGGGCCGCGAGGTGACGTCGTCGGTGGCGATGGTGTCCGTGGCGACGGTATCCGTGGCGGTGGCGTCGGTCGCGATCGTTGCGTCGTCGGCCTCGCCGGTCGGGTCGTCGGCCTCGTGCGCGGTCATGGCTCTCCGGTCATCGCAGGACGTCCCGCAGCTCCTCGCCGATCGCGCGCACCCCCACCTCCACCTCGGCGAAGGTGGTGCTCAACGGGGACAGTCCGATCCGGATGCCGTCGGGCGCGCGGAAGTCGGGGATCACCCCACGCTCCCACAGCCGGCCGATGATGTCCCGGAAGCGGGGGTGGGCGACGGTGACGTGACTGCCCCGCACCCGCTCGTCACTCGGGGAGGCCAGGGTGGCGCCGAGCGGCAGCACGTACGCGCGCAGCAGCTCGTCGGTGAAGCGGGTCAGCGCGAGCGACTTCTCCCGGATCGCCGCGATGCCGGCCGCCTCGATGAGGTCGAGCATCGCCTCCATGGCGAGCATGGCGAAGATCGGGGGCGTGCCGCTGACGAACCGGCGGATGTCGTCGGCCGGCTCGTAGGCGTCCTTCATCGCGAACACGTCGGCGGCGCCCATCCATCCCCAGATCGGCTGACGCAGCTTGCGGTGCAGCGACGCGTTCACGTAGGCGATCGCGGGCGAGCCCGGCCCGCCGTTGAGGTACTTGTAGGAGCACCCCACCGCGAGGTCGACGCCGCACTCGTCGAGCCGCACGGGGAGGACGCCGATGCTGTGGCACAGGTCCCACAGCACGTAGGCGCCCACCCGGTGGGCCAGGGCGGTGATGGTCGCCATGTCGGCGATCGCGCCCGACCGGTACGCGACGTGGCTGAGCACGACCACCGCCGTCCGCTCCGACAGCGCCTCGGCCACCTGGTCCGGCTGGACCCCGATGGTGCGGTCGGTGTGGATCCAGCGGATCGTGAGCCCGCGCTCGGCCGCGATGCCCTCGACCACGAAGCGATCGGTCGGGAAGTTGTCGTCGTCGATGACGATCTCCGTCCGATCGGGACGGTGGTCGACCGCGGCCCGGATGAGCTTGTAGAGCAGCACGGTCGTCGAGTCGCCGACGAAGGTCTGGCCCGGGGCCGCGCCGAGCAGGGACCGGCCGATGCGGTCGCCGAGCACGTACGGCTTGGCCATCCAGGACTCGTCCCAGCGCCGGATGAGGCGGGTGCCCCACTCGTACGTCGTGAACTCGTGGACGCGGTCCGAAAACGACGCGAGCGGGCGACCGAGCGAGTTTCCGTCCAGATAGGACACAACGCCCGGAGCGCGGACGAACCGGTCGGTGAACCCGTGCAGCGGGTCGGCCTGGTCCAGCTCGGCCGCCCGCGCCGCGAGGTCGAGATGCTCCGGCTGAGTCATCGTCGCCGCTCATGCCTCCTTCACTGGGGCGTGCTCATCCAGCTCGGTGCGGACAGCATAGATCTCCGGGAAGAAGGTGAGATCCAGCGCCCGCTGGAGGAAGGCGATGCCGCTGGAGCCGCCGGTGCCCTTCTTGTTGCCGATCGTGCGGGCGACCGTCCGCAGGTGGCGGAACCGCCACAGCTGGAAGTTGTCCTCCAGGTCCACCAGCTCCTCGCACGTCTCGTAGGCCTCCCAGTTCTCGCGCTCGTTGCGGTAGATGGCGGCGAAGACCGGGACCAGCTCGGGGGTGAAGACGTGGGCCTTCGTGACGTCCCGCTCCAGCACGGCGGCGGGCACGGGGTGACCGTGGCGCGCCAGGTAGCGCAGGAACTCGTCGTAGAGGCTCGGCCGGTTCAGCTCCTCGAGCAGCATGGCGTGGTTGTCCGGCTCGGCCTCAAAGATCTTGAGCATCTTGGCGTTCTTGTTGCCCAGCGCGAACTCGACGGCCCGGTACTGGGCTGACTGGAAGCCGGACGCGTTGCCCAGCACGCCCCGGAACTGCACGTACTCGGTGGGCGTCAACGTGGCCAGCACCGACCACTGCTGGATCAGGGTCTCCTGGATGTGCTTGATCCGGGCGAGGCGCTTGAGCGCGGCCGCCAGGTCGTCCTCGGCGAGCAGGGTCCGGGCGGAGTTGAGCTCATGGCGGATGAGCTTGAGCCACAGCTCACTCGTCTGATGCATGATGATGAACAGCATCTCGTCGTGGTGTGGCGGCGTGCTCCGGGGATGCTGAGCACCGAGCACCTTGTCCAGCGCCAGGTAGGCGCCGTAAGTCATCGTCTTCGACAGATCAGTGACGATGCCTGACTCGAGCGGCCTGGTGTTCTCCGCGATCGGCATGGCGACCCTCCTCCGGCGGGGCGGACGACGACCGGACCGGGATCACCTCAGGCATGTCGCGAACACCTGAGTCGCGCGGCGGCCGTCGGCGCGCGGGCGGCGCGGTGTCGAGGCACCGCAGCCGGTTGTCGCCGAGTATTGCACCATCCTGGCGGTCGTCACAATAGCGTCATGCGAGCGGACGCGAGCACGGCGGCCGACGCTAGCAGGGGGATGGGCGAGAGCGCGATCGCCGTGAGGCGGTCGTACGGTCCGGGCGCGCTCGCCGCTTCACGGTGATCGCGGGGCGTGATCGCGGTGAGGCAGCTGGACGGCGTCACGAGCGCTGTCGCCTCACGGCGATCATGCACCCCGGGGGCCTACCGGCGGACGCGGCGAGGTCGACGGGCCACGCTCATCCGGGGCGGCGGGCCCGGCCGCCCGCGACGGCGACGTTCCCGCTGGCGCGGGGTCAGCGGAGCCCGGGCAGCCCGGCCCCGACCATGCCCGCCGCGAGGGTCGCCCCGTCCGACGGGTCGATGATGAGGAATGCGCCGGTGCGTCGGATGTGGCCGTAGTCGTCGACGGGCAGCGGCTCGGCGGTGCGCAGGCTGGCCCGGCCGATCTCGTTGAGCGACAGCGACGACGGGTCCGGCACGACCGTCAGGGTCTGCTCGTCGAGCCGGGCCGCCAGGGTGGTCACGATGGCCGGGGTCACGCGCGTTCCGTGCTTGACGAGCACCCGGGCCCCCGCGTGCAGCGGCCGGTCGCCCAGCCACGCGAGCGTGGCGTCGAACTCGTCGGTCACGGTCGGGGCCGAGGCGGCCGCGGCGATCAGATCGCCCCGAGCGATGTCGATGTCGTCGGCCAGGATGAGGGTCACCGACTGGCCGGCCTGCGCCTCGTCGAGCTCACCGTCGGGGGTGTCGATGCGGGCGACGGTGGTGCGCAGCCCGGCCGGCAGGACCACGACCTCGTCCCCCGGCCGGACGGTGCCGGCGGCGACCCGGCCGGCGTAGCCGCGGTAGTCCGGGTACTCGGCGGTGCGCGGGCGGATCACATACTGCACCGGGAACCGGAACGGCATGTCGTGCGGCTCCGGCTCGACCGGGACCGTCTCCAGGTGCTCCAGCAGCGTCGGGCCGGTGTACCACGGCGTACGGTCCGAGCGCTCGACGACGTTGTCCCCGTGCAGCGCCGACACCGGGACCACCTGCACCGCGTCGGGCGCGTAGCCCAGCCCGTGGACGTACGCGTCGAACTCCTTGGCGATCAGCCGGAAGGCCTCCTCGCTGTACCCGACCAGGTCGATCTTGTTGACGGCGAGCACGAGGTGGGGCACACCGAGCAGGGCCACCACCGCTGCGTGCCGGCGGGTCTGCTCCACGACACCCTTGCGGGCGTCGACCAGCAGCACGGCGAGCTGCGCGGTCGACGCGCCGGTCACCGTGTTGCGGGTGTACTGCACGTGACCCGGGGTGTCGGCCAGCACGAACGAGCGGCGGGGCGTCGCGAAGTAGCGGTAGGCGACGTCGATGGTGATGCCCTGCTCCCGCTCCGAGCGCAGCCCGTCGACGAGCAGGGAGAGGTCCGGAGTGGACAGTCCCTTGTCGACGCTGGCCCGGCGGACGTCGTCCAGCTGGTCGGCCAGCACCGACTTGGTGTCGTAGAGCAGGCGGCCGACCAGGGTGGACTTGCCGTCGTCGACGCTGCCCGCCGTGGCCAGGCGCAGCAGGTCGCGGTGGTCGTGCGGGTCGCCCGAGGCCACCATCAGAAGTACCCCTCTCGCTTGCGGTCCTCCATCGCCGCGGCGGAGAGCCGGTCGTCGGCGCGGGTGGCGCCCCGTTCGGTGAGCCGGCTGGCCGCCACCTCGGCGATCACGGACTCGATGTCGGTGGCCGCGGACTCCACGGCGCCGGTGCACGAGCCGTCGCCGACCGTCCGGAAACGGACCATCAGCTCCACGACCTCCTCGTCGGGCGCGGGGACGAGCCAGGGCCCGGGGGTCAGCCACATCCCGTTGCGTCGCACCACGCGGCGACGGTGTGCGTAGTAGATCGACGGCAGTTCGATGTGCTCGCGGGCGATGTAGCGCCAGACGTCCAGCTCGGTCCAGTTCGACAACGGGAACACCCGGACGTGTTCGCCCGGACGGTGCCGTCCGTTGTAGAGGTCCCACAGCTCCGGGCGCTGGCGGCGGGGCTCCCACTGGCCGAACGCGTTACGCAGGCTGAAGATCCGCTCCTTGGCCCGGGCCCGCTCCTCGTCCCGGCGCCCGCCGCCCAGGACCGCGTCGAACCGGTGGGCCGCGATGGCGTCCAGCAGGGGCACCGTCTGCAGCGGATTGCGGGTGCCGTCCGGCCGTTCGGTCAGCCGGCCATCGTCGATGTACTCCTGCACGCTGGCCACGATCAGCCGCAGTCCGTACCGCTCGACCGTACGGTCGCGGAACTCGATGACCTCGGGGAAGTTGTGCCCCGTGTCGACGTGCAGCAGCGGAAAGGGCAGCGGAGCCGGCCAGAACGCCTTGGCCGCCAGGTGCAGCAGCACGGTCGAGTCCTTGCCGCCGGAGAACAGGATCACCGGGCGGTCGAACTCGCCCGCGACTTCGCGGATGATGTGGATCGCCTCGGACTCCAGGCGGGCCAGGACGTCCAGACGGGTGGGCACGGCGAGCGTCATGGCTGTCTATCCCTGTGGTTCGGGGTGGAGGCGACCGGTCCGGGGCCGGCCGGCTGGCGGTCGATGCGCGGCAGGTCGAGGCCCTGAAGGTCGGGGCCCTGAAGATCGCGGCGCTGCGGGCGGCTGTGCAGTCCGCACTCGGTCTTGCCCAGGCCCGCCCACCGGCCGCTGCGGGCGCCCTGGCCCGGGAGCGGCTTGCTGGTGCACGGCTGGCAGCCGATCGACAGGTATCCCGCCTGGACCAAGGGGTTCTGCAGGATTCCCCGCTGCGCGATGTAGGCGTTGAACTCCTCGTCCGACCAGGCCGCGATCGGGTTCACCTTGACCAGGCCGTTGAGCTCGTCCCACTGCACGATCGGCGTGTTGGCCCGGGTCGGCGCGTCGACCCGGCGTACGCCGGTGACCCAGGCGTCGTAGCCGGCCAGGACGCGTTGCAGCGGCACCACCTTGCGCAGGTGACAGCAGCGGTCGGGATCCGTCTTGTACAGCTGGCCGAACTGAGCCTCCTGCTCGGCCACCGACTGCTCGGGCTCGGCGTTGATGATCCGGACCTCCGGGTACACCACCGCCACCGCGTCCCGGGTGCCGATCGTCTCGATGAAGTGGTAGCCCGTATCGAGGAACAGCACGTCGAGGTCGCGCTTGACCTGGTACGCCAGGTCGATGAGAACGGCATCCTGCATGTTCGATGCCACGATCCAGCGGTCGCCGAACGTCTCGGCGGTCCAGGCCAGCGCCTCCGCCGCGGTGGCATCGGCCAGCTCATGCTGGGCCTTCTCGGCCAGCACCCGCAGCTGCGTACTCAAGTCGGGTCCTTCGGTCGTGGCGCTCGCGCGCTGACGGAGAGGACCCCGATCGGATCATTCAGCCGTAGCGCCCGGCGCCGGCTGAGTCGACAGACAGTGGCGGCGGGTCAGCAGTGACCACACACCGCGCTGCACACGCGACGGTAGTCCACGTGGCGACGCACCACGAGGAGCACTTCGATCGCGGTGAACACGTCCCACAGCGTCGCACGGGACGGGCCGGCCGGTCCACTCGCATCCGCATCCTGGGATGCGGTCACCCGTCCGGGCGTCGGCCGTGGCTGCCCGTCGATCTGGGCAACCGCCCGTCGATCTGGGCAAACCACGGAAGATTCCGGCGAACGCCCCGTATCCGTACATATGGTGGAGTGTGTCGGGTGAGTGGAGCGTGTCGGGTGAGGGCCGCCGACGGTACGTCGCGCTCCTCGTGATGGTCGCGGTCACCGTCACGGCCGCCGTGACGCTGGCGTTGGCCGCGCCGGACGCGGTTCGGTTCTTCGACGACGCGCCCGCCGGGTTCTGGGCCATGGCCCTGGCCGCGCTGGTGGTGGACATTCCGCTGTTCGGGGCCTTCAGCCGCGAGGACCCGAGGGTCCGCTCCACGCTGTCGATCTGCTACACCTTCGCGATCTTCGTGTTGTACGGGGCCGCCCCGGCCATCGTCGTGCAGGCCATTGCCGGCGTGGTGAGCGTGGTCGGGCAGCGCTACAACCTCCGCGGGGTCGTCTTCATCCCTGCCCGCCTGGTGCTCGCCACGGCGGCCGCCGAGCTCGTGGTCGGTGCCATCTATCCCGCGCCGGTCACCAGTCAGGGCATCGGGCTCAGCCGCGACGACCTGCTCGCCTTTCTGCTGCTGGCCGTGGTGTGGCTCGCGGTCAGCTTCGGGCTGCTGGTGGCGGCGTTCGGACCGGCCCAGAGGGCCGACCTGCGGCAGAGGTTCTCGGAGGTCTGGGCCGATCTCGTCCTCGCGGCCGCGGCGGTGCTCGTGGTGGCGCCGCTCCTGATCGCCATCCGGGGGTGGTGGTCGCTGCTGGTGGTCATACCCGTCATGCTCTGGAACCAGCTCACCCGCGAGCAGTTGCGCCGCGAGCAGGCGTGGGCCCGGGAGCCCGAGACCGGGCTGCTCAATCGGCGCGGACTGGTGGCGGGCGTCCGGTCGATCACCGCGCAAGACGCCGCCGCCCCGGATGCGCTGCGGCCGTTCGGCATCATCCTGGTCGCCTTCGAATCGGTGCTGGCCATCAACCGGACGCTCGGTCGGGACCTCTACGAGAAGGTCGTGGGGGCGGCGTCCAGTCGTTTGATCGACGTCTACGGCGAGGATCGGGCGGCCCGGCTCTCCGGGGAGGCCATCGCGATCCTCGTGCCCGACCTGACCGAGCCGGACGCGCTCGTCGCGACTGAGACAGCCCTCGCGGTGCTCGATCCACCCGTCGAGGTCGACGAGATTTCGTTCGCCCTCGACGCGGCGGCCGGAGTGGTGCTGTCACCCCAGCATGGTCGGGACCTGAGCGACCTGTTGATGAAGGCCGAGCTGACGGCGGCCGAGGCCCGCCGGACCGGGCGGCGGGTCGGGCTCTACGTGTCCCGCGCGATCGAGCTGGCCGAGCGGCGGATCACGCTGCTGCGCGAGCTGAACACGGTGCTGCGCGATCCCGCCCGGCATCACGAGATCGCCGTGCTCTACCAACCCCAGATCGACCTGGACACCGGCCGGCTGGCCGCCGTCGAGGCCCTGGTGCGCTGGACGCATCCCGAGTGGGGACCCATTCCCGCCGACATCCTGATCGAGTCCATCGAGCCTAGCGAGATCATGCATGCGCTGACCGCCCACGTGCTCGGCCGGGTCGCCGACCAGATGCAGCGCTGGAACGAGCAGGGCGAGCCGTTGCGGGTCTCGGTCAACGTCAGCGTGCAGGACCTGCACCGCCCCGACTTCGTGGCGGAGCTGGGCCGGTTGGTCGACGAGCACGACATCGCCCCGGGCCAGCTCGCCATCGAGATCACCGAACGCATGCTCATCAACGACATCGAGCGGGTGGGCCTGGTCGCCCGGGCCCTCGCCGACCGGGGTCTCGGCCTGTCGCTGGACGACTTCGGCACCGGGTATGCCTCGCTGCAGCAGCTGCGCGAACTTCCGCTGCGGGAGGTCAAGGTGGACCGGTCCTACATCAGCGGCATTGTCGACAGCCCGACCGACCGGGCCATCGTGGCCAGCGTGTACCAACTGGCGCGCGCATTGGGGGTGGACGTGGTGGCCGAGGGCGTGGAGGACGAGGGGATCGCCCAGGCCCTGGCCGAGCTCCCCGGCATGATCGGCCAGGGCTGGTACTTCGGCCGTCCCATGTCCGTTGCGGAGCTGTGCGACTGGCGCCAGCTCCTGCCCCGGCCGATCTCCCGCGGGCGCCGGTTCCGGCGCCGGGCCGAGCGCCTGCGGGGGATCCGGGCGGCGCCGCGCTGACCACGGTCACGCGGTCGGGGCCGGGGAAGGAATCGTCGGGGGTGGGCGGAAGCGGTACTGGGCCGGGTCGAGTCCGGCCTGCGCCAGCGCCTGGGTCATGAACTGCCGCCAGATCGCCGCGGCGTGCGTGGAGCCGTAGACGTCCGCGCCGTCACGGGTGACCAGCGGAGAGCCGTCGGTGGTACCGAGCCAGACCGCCGCCGCCAGGGCGCCGGTGTAGCCGACCATCCACGCATGGGCGTTGCGGCCCGTGTTGCCGGCCTGCCAGGTACCGGTCTTGCCGGCGGCGTCCCAGCCGTTGTCCAGCTGGGCCGAGGGGACCTGGCTCAGCACCCAGGTGAGCTCATCGACCTGCTCGGTGGTCAGGCCGATCCCCGCGCGGGTGAGCTGCTCCGCGTAGATCCGTACGCCGTCGCGCGTCACCTCCCGCACGAAGTGCACGCCCGCCCGCTGGCCGCCGGCCGCGAACGTGGCCATGCCGCCCGCGTGGTCGAGCACCGTGACGCCGAACTGGCCGATGCCGACCTCGGGGGTGAACATGCTCACGTCCGCCTCCGGCTCGAGGTCGACCCGCTGCCCGTCCTCCGTCCACAGTGCAGCGATTCCGGCCCGTCGAGCCATGTCGATGACGCGGGCCGGGCCGAGGCGTTCGGTCAGTTCGAAGAACGGCACATTGAGCGAGGCGACCGTCGCCTCCCACAGGGTGCAGGCCGGCTGGCAGGCCGCGGAGGCGGCGTTGCGGACGGGACCGGCCGGCGACTGGTAGGTCCGGCCGCTGTCCGGGAACTCCTTGACGTCGGGCGAGTCCCAGACGGACGACAGCGAGATCCCCTGCCGCAGCGCCTCGGCCAGCGTGTAGATCTTGAATGACGAGCCGGGCGGGTGCTGGCCGAAGCCGCTCGGCACCCCGGCCGCGTCGAAGTACCACCCCGCGTGGTCGGCGCCCGTCCCGTCGGACCCGCCGTAGTACGCGAGCACCCGACCGGTGCCCGGCTCCACCGCGACGAGCGCCGCCTGCCAGGTCTCGGGCTGGCCCCGAACGACGTCGGGGGCGGTGGGCCGCCGGATGTCGGCCGCGGCCTCGGCCGCCGCCTGGATAGCGGGATCGAGCGTGGTGACGATGTGGAACCCGCCGTTGCCGATGTAGTCAGGTGCCTGCCCGCGGAAGGGCTCGCGCTGACGCAGCTCGCTCAGCACATGCCGGACCGCCATGCCGGTCGGTCCGTCCAGCCGGCGCAGGTCGGCGTCCGGGTCGATGGCCCGTACGGTGGTCGGATAGGTCAGCGCCTGCGCCTCCTCCGGCGTCAGGTACCCCAGCTCGACCATCCCCTCGCGCACGTACTCCCAGCGCGACAGCGAGTTCGCCGCCGCGATCCCTCCGCGGGCCGGGTCGTAACCGGGGCTGCCCTCGGGGTCGGCGGGGTCGGGCTCGGGCTGCTTCACGAGCGTGGCCAACAGCATGGCTTCGGCCACCGTCACCTGCTCGGCCGCCGGCGCGCTGCGCCGGGCCGTCTTGCCGAAGAACGCGTCGGCGGCGGCCTCCACCCCGTACGCGCCGCGGCCGAAGGGGACCGTGTTGAGGTAGAAGGCGAGGATCTCGTCCTTGCTGTAGGAGCGGGTGAGCTTCCAGGCCAGCACCGCCTCGCGGGCCTTGCGGGCGTACGTCACCCCGCTCAGTCCGGCGGCGAGCCGCGCGTACTGCTGGGTGATCGTCGATGCGCCCTGGAGGTCGCGTCCGGTGACGTTGTTCCACACCGCCCGCGCGACGGCGCGCAGGTCGACCCCGTCGTTGGCCCAGAAGGTGCGGTCCTCGGCCGCCACGATCGCCTGCTTCACCGCATCGTTGATCTCGTCGGGCTCGAGAATGATGCGGTTCACCGAACCGAGTCGCGCGATCGGCGTGACGCCGTCGGCGAAGTACACGGTGCTCGTCTCCGGCAGCTGCAACTGTGCCGGGAGCGGAACCCGGTCGATGTAGTAGCCCAGCACGGCCACACCGGCCAAGGCCAGCACGGGAGTCAGCAGGATGGCGACCGCGAGGCGGCGCCGGCGGGCCCGGCGGGCCCGCTCCTTGCGGAGCAGCTGGGCGTAGTGGCGCCGGGCGGCCCGGTCGCGTTCGATCGCCCGGCGCTGCTGTTCGGCCAGGGCCTGGGCCTGCCGCTGGGCGGCGAGCCGGGCGGCCTCGGCCTGGCGGCGCGCGATCTCCGCCTGTCGTTGGGCCTGCCACCGCTGCTCGCGCTCCTGGCGTCGGCTCGCGCGTCGGCGCGCCGCGTCGCGCCAGGCCCGGGTGCTCGCCGTGACGACCTCGCGGGCACCGTCGCGGCTGGCCGCGGCTGCACGTCGGATACTGCCGCGACCGCTGGTGGCGAGGGCGCGCGCCCGCGCCCGTCCGGCCGACGCGATCCGGCGGACACCGTCGCGGCCGGCTGACGCGATCCGGCGGACACCGTCGCGGCCGGCTGACGCGATCCGGCGGACACCGTCGCGGCCGGCTGACGCGACCCGGCGGACACCGTCGCGACCGGCGGTGACCGCCCGGGCGATCCGGTCGGGGCGCAGCCGGCGCGTCCAGCCGGCGCTTGGGTCGCCCGCGGGCTCGGGTGGGGGTTGGGCCGGGTCGATATCTGGATCGCGAGCATCCGGCGACCGGTCCATAGGCCCACGGTGGCACACCATCGGGCCCGCTTCAACGACCGACGAGGTCACGGCGCGGGGTCGTGGCGGACTCACGCGTCCCGGGCCGGGACGACTCTCCTCAATGGACGTGGGCACCCCGCCCGCCCCGGCGGCGAGGGGCGGGTGAGGCGCCCACGCGTCTGGTGGTCGGTGGGCGGCGCGGCCGTCCCCGTGACGGTGGTCAGTCGGTGGACGGCGCGCCGCTCACTCGGTGGTGCTTACTGCGGCGAGCAGTCGGGGAACGTGGGCAGCGGGCCGCCGGACGGCCGGGTGCCCTGGAAACCCCACTCGATGCTCTGACCGGCGGGGATGTCGCCGTTGTAGCTCACGTTGCTCCCCGTCCGGTTGGTACCGGAGCCGCTGATGGTCACGTTCCAGGAGTTGATGATGCTCGTGCTCGGACCGATCGTGAACGGGATCGACCAGCCCGACCGCGGACCCTGCACCTGGACGTACGCCACGAACCCGTTGTCCCACGCGTCGATGCGGTAGGTGCAACCGCCGCCGGGGCCGCTGCCGCCGTCGGAGGTGGTCACGTTGACGATCGACGAGTAGGACGACGTACCGGCGGAGTTGGTGGCCCGGACGCGGTAGCGGTAGGTCGTGTTCGGGGACAGGCCGGTGTCGGTGAACGACGTGGTGCTCGATGTCCCGACCTGGGTGAAGGAGTCGCTGGTCGCGCCGGTGGCCCGTTCGATCTGGTAGCTCGAGACCGTGCCGGAGGAGGGCGCCCAGCTGAGGGTGACAGAGTTCGATGTCACGTTCGTGGCCGTCGGGGTGCCCGGCGTGCCCGGCGGGTTGTCGACCGGTCCGCCCCCGCCGACCGTGGCGGAGAAGGAGTTCACGGCCAGGCCGACGCCGCCGATCCACGGCTCGAACCCGGCCTGGACGCTGGTGAGGTACCAGGACGTGGTGCCGAAGTTCGAGCCCCGGGTGATGGCGTCGAGGATGAAGTCCCGGGCGTTGAAGCTGATGCTCGTGATCGGCATCGACGTCGCCAGGTAGGAGACGACGTTGTTCTGGCCGTTGCTGCCGACCCAGACCTGCCAGCTGCGCCCAGCGAGGGTGACGGTGGCGACGGGCGAGCCGATCGGCTGGATCGAACCCTGGCGGTTGAGCCAGATCATGATCTCGGTGTCCTGGACGCCACTGACGTCGGTGTCGGCGTTGATCCAGATGTCGTAGGCGGCGTTCCAGACGCCGCTGCTCGGGTACGTCAGGCTGATCGACGTATTGACGTTGCCCATGGTGCTGATCTGGGCCGGCAGCGGCGAGTTCGGGCTGCAGTTGCTGTAGTGGCAACCCAGGTAGATCGCCGGGTACGACGCCGGCGCTCCGGACAGGTTGCCCATGCCGTCCTGCTGGATGATGGTGAAGCCGTTCGACGTGGTCTCAATGCATTGGGGCCCGTCGCTTCCCCACCGGTTGTTCATGATGATGTAGTCGCCCGCGACGACCGAGCCGAACTGCTCGCAGATCGTGGCCGCCTGCGCGGGCTGGGCGACGGCGAGGGACACCCCGACCGAAGCGGCCGTGAGGACGGCGGCCGAGACGAGCCTCGTCACCACGCGGCGAGCCCGCGTACTGGCCGTCGGCTCCCGTCGTGGAAGCGCTTCCATGCTCTGCTCCTTCCAGGGCGTGTGAGAGGAGTCAGGCCCCCTCGTTGGGTAGCGGGTCGCGGGGGGTGGCACCGCTTCGCCGGTGACCGGAGCGGCCGGCCGGAAGCTCAGGGTTCATCGATCAATCGCTCCGGGGCGGTGGCGCGACCGTGGACAAAGATGCCGACAGTTGTTGGGACGGTGTCGGCCCTGTCGACGATACGGGGGAATATTCGATGATCGCCAGAGGTAGCTTCCGCCCCGGCCGGGGCTCGGCAGCCGGGGCGCGGGCCGGCGACCGCCTCGATGATCGTCATGGCGACGTTCGTCGCTACATCGCTGCGTCGACCAACGAACCTCTTGCGGTGGGAGCGTTCCCATGCCATGCTGCGCATAGCTCAGCCGGGTCTGTCGATGAAGGACAGCCGAGGCCTTCATTGACAGAACATGGTGCGTACCTCTGGCCAGAGGCGTCTCGGCCCGTCGCTGCCTGAGGGACGCACATTTGTCAGCCGCGAACCACCGACGCGGCGCACATCCCGTCCCCATCACCCGTGCGCGGCACGGTCCGTCCCACCTGTCCAGGGTCAGGCCGCGCACGGGCTCTCAACCGGGTCTTCCCGGTTGTCCGAGGAGATGCAGCATATGGCGCTACGTATCCGTCTCAAAGGCCGGCGACGGTGGCTCCCGATCGCGGGCGTCGCGACCCTCGCCACCACCGGTCTGGTGGTCATCCCCGTAACCGCGGCTCACGCCGCGGTCTCCTGCAACATCGACTACACGCAGTCGTGGTCGAACAGCAGCCAGTTCGGGGCCGACATCGTCATCCACAATACCGGAGACGCGGTCAACGGATGGTCGTTGGTCTTCGATTTCCCCAACGACGCCACGATCCAGAACGGCTGGCCGGTGTCGTTCTCCCAGTCCGGCCGCCGGGTCACCATCTCCAGCAACGCTGACTGGAACGCGCAGATCCCCAGCGGCGGCCAGTTCAACGTCGGCTTCAACGCCAACGGTCAGTTCGCCATGCCGGAGAGCTTCACGTTCAACGGCGTGACCTGTGGCGACGATGCTCCGCCGCCGCAAGGGCTCGTGGTCGAGCCGACGTCGGTGACCGTGCCCGAGGGTGGCACCGCGACCTACTCCGTGCGGCTGCAGTCGCAGCCGTCGGGGACCGTGACCGTCACCAGCACGGCCGGCAGCGGTGACTCCGACCTCACGATCAGCTCCGGGGCGACGCTGACGTTCACCTCCAGCAACTGGCAGACGCCGCAGACCGTCACGCTCGCCGCGGCCGAGGACGCGGACACCACCAACGGGTCGCGGACGTTCACCGTCTCCGCGTCCGGCCTGCCCTCGGTCACCGTCACCGCCACCGAACAGGACAACGACGGCGGCCAGAGCGAGCAGGCGCTGGTCGTGACGCCGACCTCGGTCTCCGTGCCGGAGGGCGGCACCGCCACCTACACGGTGCGGCTGCAGTCGCAGCCGTCGGGGGATGTGACGGTCACCAGCACGGCCGGCAGCGGTGACTCCGACCTCACGATCAGCTCGGGGGCGACGCTGACGTTCACCTCCAGCAACTGGCAGACGCCGCAGGCCGTCACGCTCGCCGCGGCCCAGGACTCCGACACGACCAACGGCAGCCGGACCATCACGGTCGCCTCGAGCGGGCTGCCATCGGTCACGGTCACCGCGACCGAGATCGATGACGATGTCCCGGCCGGCCAGAAGGTGGACAACCCGTACGCCGGCGCGGACGGGTACATCAACCCCGAATGGCGCGACCGAGTGCTGGCCGAGGCCAACAACCACAGCGGCGCCCTGGCCAACCAGATGCGCAACATCGCCAACACCTCCACCGCGGTCTGGCTGGACCGGATCGGTGCCATCACCGACGGTCTCGGGCTCGAGGGGCACCTGGACGAGGCCGTGGCCCAGGACGCGGCCAACGGGTCGCGGCCGCTGGTCATCACGGTCGTGATCTACGACCTGCCCAACCGTGACTGCGCGGCGCTGGCCTCCAACGGTGAGCTGCTCATCGCCGAGAACGGCCTGGCTCGTTACCAGGCCGAGTACATCGATGTGATTCGGTCGATCATGGCGCAGCCGAAGTACGCCAACCTGCGGATCGCCCTGATCATCGAGCCGGACTCGCTGCCCAACCTGGTCACGAACCTCAGCACCCCCGCCTGCTCCGAGGCGAACGGCCCCGGTGGGTACGTGGACGGCATCCGGTACGCGGTGAGCCAGCTCTCCTCGCTGCCCAACACGTACCTCTACGTCGACATCGCCCACTCGGGCTGGCTGGGTTGGCCGAACAACTTCGACGGCGTGCTCCAGGTGATGGATCGCACGTTCTCGACGAGCCAGGGCGGCCCGGGCTACGACAAGATCCACGGGTTCATCACGAACACGGCCAACTACACCCCGCTCGAGGAGATCTTCCTGCCCGACCCGCAGGCGCAGGTGGGCGGTCAGCAGGTGATGTCGGCGTCGTTCTACGAGTGGAACCCGCGGTTCGACGAGCGTGACTTCGCCACGGACCTGCAGGCGGCGTTCCAGAGCCGCGGCTGCAACGCGCCGAACACCTGCGGCATGCTCATCGACACCTCCCGCAACGGGTGGGGTGGCCCGAACCGGCCCACGTCGGCGAGCACGTCGACTGACCTGAACACCTTCGTCAACCAGAGCCGGATCGACCGGCGGCCCCACCGGGGTGGCTGGTGCAACCAGGCCGGCGCCGGCATCGGCGAGCGCCCGACCGCCAACACGGGCATCCCGGGTGTCGACGCCTTCGTCTGGGTCAAGCCGCCGGGTGAGTCCGACGGCGTGAGCGAGCCGGGCATCGTGGACCCCACCGACCCGAACAAGAAGTTCGACCCGATGTGCGACCCGAACGGCCAGAGCCGGTACAACAGCGCGTACCCGACCAACGCGTTGCCGAACGCGCCGCACGCGGGCCGGTGGTTCCCCGAGCAGTTCGCGCAGCTCGTCCAGAACGCCTACCCGCCCATTCCGTCCACGTCCTGACCGTCCGGAGAGGACAGTCTCGACGGTGGTCCCTTCAGGGACACCGGAAGGTCGTCCCTGAAGGGACCCCCGGAAGGTCCTGACGGACAACAAGACGCCGGCCCGGTGCGAGGGGGTCGCACCGGGCCGGTCAGGACGGGCCCGCTACCTGGTGAGGTCGAGCATGAAGCGGAGACTCTTCCGGGGTCTCGCGGTCGTGGGCGGTCTGGTGGCCACCACGTTCACCGCCGGGCGACCCGCTCACCCCCGCCACCGGCCTTCGGGTCGTGAACGAGGTGCTCGTCGAGCCCAACGGTACACCGGCCAAGCTCCGCGGTATCAACCATCCGCACGCCTGGTACACCAACCAGACCAGTTCCTTCGCCGACATCAAGGCCGCCGGGGCCAACTCGGTCCGGGTGGACGGGTGGCGTCCAGGGTGAGGTCAGGGCGACCAACACCGGCACCACGCCGACGACCGGTTGGCCGGTCGCGGCCAGCTTCCCCAACGGTCCGCCAATCACCCAGATCTGGGGCGGTCGCACACCGCGGGGCCCGTACACGGTCGTGACCGAGATCTGGAACGGGCACCTGGCGTCGAACGCTTCGACGAGCTTCGGCTTCCTCGGCGGTTGGAGTGGCACCGACCCGGCGCCGTCCCTGAGCCGCAGCGCCACCCCGTAGTTCGTTCGGGTCCGTCCCGAAGTCCCATCCCTGCGGGCTACGCCCGCCCGTCCTAGGAGATAAGGAGATGCGAATCGCTAGATTCGGCTGGCTACGCCGCCGGAGAGCGCGGTGGGCGGCGATCGCGACGGCGGGAACCGTCGTGGCCGCCAGCGCCGTGCTGATTCCGGCGACGGTAGCCAACGCCGCGCCCGGGTGTTCCGTGACGTACGCCAAGACATGGGACAACGGCAGCGGCTTCGGCGCCAACATCGAGATCACCAACACGGGTGACCCGATCACCAGCGGCTGGAGCCTGACCTTCACCTTCCCCGGCAACCAGCAGGTCGACCACGGCTGGCCGGTCGCGTTCTCCCAGTCGGGGAGCACCGTGACCATATCCAGCAACGCCGAGTGGAACGCGCAGTTGAACACCGGACAGACGCTCGTCGTCGGGTTCAACGGCTCCTACAGCGGCCAGAACATCGACCCGGACACCTTCGCGCTCAACGGCACGGTCTGCGGCGGGACCGGAACGCCGCCGACCCTGGTCGTGACGCCGACCAGCGTCAGCGTGCCCGAGGGCGGCATGGCGACCTTCTCCGTGCGGCTGTCCTCCGCGCCGTCCGGCAACGTGACCGTCACCTCGACCCGGACCGCGGGCGACACCGACATCACGGTCTCCGCGGGCGGCACGCTCACCTTCACCCCGCAGAACTACGCCACACCCCAGAACGTGACGCTCACCGCGGCCCAGGACGACGACACCACCAACGGCACCGCCACGATCACGGTGTCGGCCACGGGCGGCATTCCGAGCGAGACGGTCTCCGCCACCGAAGCCGATGACGACTCGACACAGTCCATTGTGGTCGAACCGACCGCGTTGAGCGTCCCGGAGGGCGGCAGCGCCACCTTCAGCGTCCGGCTGTCGAGCCAGCCCAGCTCGAACGTGACCGTCACGTGCGTGGTCGCCTCGACCGGTGACCCGGACATCTCGGTCATCGGGGGCAGCCTCACGTTCACGCCGCAGAACTGGGCGACGTTCCAGAACGTCACGGTCAGCGCGGCCGAGGACGCCGACACCACCAACGGCAGCCGTACGGTCAACTGCAGCGCGCCCGGGCTGATCATTGTGCCGGTGACCGTCACCGAGGCGGACAACGACTCCGGCCCGACGCAGGGCATCGTGGTGACGCCGACGAGCGTCAGCGTCCCCGAGGGCGGCACCGCCACGTTCGGCGTCCGGTTGGCGGCCGAGCCGAGCGGAACCGTGACCGTCACCTGCACCGCCGGCGAGGGCGACTCGGACATCACGGTTGTGTCGGGCACCGGGACGAAGACCTTCACCTCGGCGAACTGGAACACCGACCAGGAGGTCATTCTGGCCGCGGCCGAGGACGCCGACACCACCAACGGAACCCGGACCATCACCTGCGCCTCGAGCGGGCTGCCGTCGGAGTCGGTCACCGCGACCGAGGCCGACAACGACTCGGCTCAGGCGATCGTCGTGTCGCCGACGTCGGTCTCCGTGCCCGAGGGCTCGACCGCCGTCTTCGGTGTGCGGCTGGCGGCTCAGCCGAGCAGCAACGTGACCGTCACCTGCACCGCCGGCGAGGGCGACTCGGACATCACGGTTGTGTCGGGCACCGGGACGAAGACCTTCACCCCGGCCAACTACAGCATCGAGCAGAACGTGGAGCTCGCCGCGGCCGAGGACGCCGACCAGGCCCACGGCGTGCGCACGATCACGTGCAGCTCCACCGACCTGCCGTCGGTCGAGGTGACCGCCACCGAGATCGACAACGACGCCGCCGAGAACCAGTACATCACCGAGTTCCTGATCCAGTACGACAAGATCAAGAACCCGGCGAACGGCTACTTCTCGCCCGAGGGCATCCCGTACCACTCGATCGAGACGCTGCTGGTCGAGGCGCCTGACCACGGCCACGAGACGACCTCGGAGGCGTTCAGCTTCTGGATGTGGCTGGAGGCGATGTACGGCAAGGTGACCGGCAACTGGGCGCCGTTCAACAACGCCTGGAACATCACCGAGCAGTACATCATCCCGAGCGCGGCGGGCCAGCCGGGCGGGATGTCGAGCTACAACCCGAACGACCCGGCCGACTACGCGCCGGAGTTCAACCAGCCGAGCCAGTACCCGTCCCCGCTGGACAGCGGCGTGACGGTGGGCCAGGACCCGTTGGCGAACGAGCTGCAGCAGACGTACGGCAACCGCCTGATGTACGCCATGCACTGGCTGCTCGACGTCGACAACGTGTACGGCTTCGGCAACGGCCGCGGTCAGAACCTGACCGAGTGCGGTGACAACACCGAGCGGGTCACGTACATCAACACCTACCAGCGCGGCCCGCAGGAGTCGGTGTGGGAGACCGTGCCGCACCCGTCCTGCGACACGCAGCGGTTCGGGTCGGCGCAAGGGTTCCCGCCGCTGTTCATCCAGGGCTCGACCGGTAACCAGTGGCGCTACACCGCCGCGCCCGACGCCGACGCCCGGGCTGTCCAGGCCGCCTACTGGGCGCTGGTCTGGGCGACCGAGCAGGGCAACCAGTCGCAGATCTCGGGCTCGCTGGCCAAGGCGGCCAAGATGGGCGACTACCTGCGGTACGCCATGTACGACAAGTACTTCAAGAACCCCGGCTGCACCAGCCCGAACTGCACCCCCGGTTCCGGCAAGAGCAGCTCCAACTGGCTGATCAACTGGTACTTCGCCTGGGGCGGGGACAACGGCGGCCAGTGGTCGTGGCGGATCGGCTCCAGCCACAACCACATGGGCTACCAGAACCCGTTCGCGGCCTGGGTCATGTCGGAGGGCCCGACGCAGCTGCGTCCGCAGTCGCCGACCGCGGACGACGACTGGGCGCAGAGCCTGACCCGGCAGCTGCAGTTCTACGCGTGGCTGCAGTCGGCCGAGGGCGCGATCGCCGGTGGCGCCACCAACAGCTGGGACGGCGCCTACGCGACCCCGCCGGCGGGTACGCCGACCTTCTTCGGGCTGGCGTACGACGTCGACCCGGTGTACCACGACCCGCCGTCGAACCGGTGGTTCGGCTTCCAGGCGTGGAGCATGCACCGGGTGGCCGAGTACTACCACGTGACCGGTGACGAGCGGGCCCGGCCGATCCTCGACAAGTGGGTCGCCTGGGCGCTGAGCGAAACCACGCTCGGCAGCGGCAGCAACTTCAGCATCCCGAGCGACATGGAGTGGAGCGGGGCTCCGGCCGGCGACTTCAACAACCCCAACGCCATGCCGCCGGCCAACCCCGACCTGCACGTCACGGTGACGTCGTACAGCAACGACATCGGCGTGGCCGCGGCGTACGCGCGGACGCTCATCCGCTACGCGGCCGCCGTGGGCAACACCACGCTGGGCCAGCAGGCCAAGGACACGGCCAAGGGCCTGCTCGACCGGATGCTGCTGCTCAAGGACGACAAGGGCATCAGCGTCTGCGAGACCCGCGAGGACTACGAGCGGTTCGACGATGTGTGGACCTCGTCCAACCAGAAGGGCCTGTACATCCCGCAGGGATTCAGCGGAACCATGCCCAACGGTGACCTGATCCAGCCGGGGGCCACGTTCCTGTCGATCCGCTCTTTCTACAACTCCGACCAGACGCCGACCTGCACCGGCGGGCCCGGCTCCGGCATGGCGGCGATCAACGCCTACATGTCGGGCAGCGGCCCGGCGCCGCAGTTCCGGTACCACCGGTTCTGGGCCCAGGCCGACGCGGCGATGGCGCTGGCGGACTACGGCCTGCTGTTCCCGAACGGCTGACCGCTCGCCGGGGTGTCCATAAGGGACACCGTCACTGAGGTGTCCCCGCGACACCCAGGGGCCCGGTGCGACTCCACGCCCTCGCACCGGGCCCCTTGCCGTTCGCGGGTCGCGTGGCGCACCGACCACCCGCCATGGTGCGCTGCGCACAAAGGCCTTACGGCGATCACGGCCTGTACCCCGGCCCGGTGGGGGCGGGATACTGCCACCACGGTCGGCACCCGGTCCGGCCGGAGGCGACGCGAGGAGGCGGTGGTGGCAGGCACAGGATCGCTCACGATGTCCCGGCCGGACCTCGACTTCCTGCTCTACGACTGGTTGGCGGTCGACCGGCTCGTCGAGCGCGAGCGGTTCGCGGCCCACTCGCGGGAGACGTTCGACGCGCTCCTGGATCTGGCCGCGACGCTCGCCGAAGAGCAGTTCGTCCCGGCGAACCGCATCGCCGACGTCGAGGAGCCGCGCCTGCGCGCCGACGGGCGCGTCCAGCTACCGAAGACGACCCACGACGCGGTGGCGGCGTACCTGGCCGCCGGCCTGCAGGCGGCGATCTTCGATCAGGAACTGGGCGGCCACCAGTTGCCGATGACCGTCCACAGTGCGGTCAGTCTCTGGTTCCAAGCCGCCAGCACGAGCATCTTCGCCTACCCCTCCCTGGCGATCGGCAACGCCAACGCCATCCGGGCCCACGGCTCCCCGGAGCAGATCGAGCGCTTCGTCCGGCCCATCGTGGACGGCCGTTGGCTCGGCACGATGTGCCTGTCGGAGACGGAGGCGGGGTCGTCGCTGGCCGACATCCGCACGCGGGCGGTGCGACAGGAGGACGGCCGGTACCGCCTGTTCGGTACCAAGATGTGGATCTCCGGTGGCGACCACGAGCTCACCGAGAACATCGTGCACCTCGTGCTGGCCCGCACCGGTGCCCCCGAGGAGGGCGTGAAGGGCCTGTCGCTGTTCATCGTCCCGAAGTACGTCGTCGACGACTCGGGGCGCCTCGGCGAACGGAACGACGTCGTGGTCGCCGGGCTCAACCACAAGATGGGCTACCGCGGAACGACCAACACGGTGCTGAGCTTCGGCGAGGGCCGGTACCGACCGGCGGGCCAGGCGGGCGCCCTCGGCGAGATCATCGGTCGCGAGGGCCACGGCCTGGCGTACATGTTCCACATGATGAATGAGGCCCGCATCGCGGTCGGGGCGGGCGCGGTCGCGCTCGGGTACACCGGCTACCTCCGGTCCGTGGCGTACGCGCGGACGCGGACGCAGGGGCGGCCGCTCGGCAACAAGCAGCCGGACCACCCACCCGTGCCGATCATCCGGCATCCCGACGTGCGGCGGATGCTGCTCACGCAGAAGGCCTGCGTCGAGGGCGGGTTGGCCCTCGTCCTCTACGCGTCCCGCCTGGTCGACGAGCGGCAGACCGCGTCCACCGAGGAGGAGCGGTCGGCGGCCGCGCTTCTCCTCGATGTCCTCACCCCGATCGTCAAGGCCTGGCCCGCACAGTGGTGCCTGCACGCCAACGACCTCGCCATTCAGGTTCACGGTGGCTACGGCTACACCCGCGACTACCCGGTCGAGCAGCTGTACCGGGACAACCGGCTCAACCCGATTCACGAGGGCACCAACGGGATTCAGGCGCTGGATCTGCTGGGTCGCAAGGTCCGCCTGCACGACGGCGCCGGCCTGGCGCTGCTGCTGGGCGCCGTCCGGGCCACGATCGCCCGGGCCGCGGGCCACGCCGACCTCGCCGGCTACGCCACGGATCTCACCCGCTGCGTCGACCGCATCGAGGCGACGACCCGGCGCCTGTGGGAGACCGGCGATCCGGCGACCGCGCTGACGAACGCCTCCGCCTACCTCGACGTGGTCGGGCACGCCACCGTGGCCTGGCTCTGGCTCGAGCAACTGCTCGCGGTCGGTGACCGCACCGGCGCGTTCTTCGACGGCAAGCGCGCCGCGGCCCGGCACTTCTTCCGGTACCTGCTGCCGGCGGTGCACCCGCTGCTCGACCTCCTGGACAGCCGGGACAGGTCGTTGGTCGACTTTGACGACTCGATCCTGTGACGACTCGATCCTGTGACGCCTCGATCCTGTGACGCCTCGATCCTGCGACGCCTCGATTTCCGGCACGTCGCCTGATGTCGGGAGTCGTCGGATTTCGTCGGTCGTCGTCGTTCGGGACGACGTACGCCGCGATCCGTCCGGTGGCCGAGGGCTTGCGCCACTTCCAACCGGCAGGTCGCTACGGAATACGGCGCTGGACGTGCTCGCGGCCACGCGCGCCGCTCCGGCGGCGCAGGTACAGCTCGGCGACGAGCAGGTTCGGCACCCAGCACAGGAAGGGCACGAACACGTAGGACCGAGCGAAGGCCTCGGGCAGCGCATACCCGGCGGCCAGGTGAGCGCCCATGAGCAGACCGAGCCACAGGCGTAGGGTCACGGCCGCGTAGGTCAGCGCGAAGGCCCGTACCATCCAGCGCCGGTGGGCGGCGACATCACCCCGCCGGATCGCGACGACCGCCGTGACCGCACAGGCGACCCACAGGACCCCGAGCAGGCCGAAGCCCGCGGTCCCCACCGGGCCGGCCAGGTTGGTGGTCGACAGCACGGCGCCGGCCACCCCACCGACGACCATGCTGCCCACGGCCGCCCGACCGATCGCGCGGTGGGCGCGGGGAACGCGGTCGCGGAGCCGGGCGATGAACTGCAGAGGGGACAGGGCCAGGGCCAGCCCACCCCCGATGACATGGGCGTAGAACGCGACCTGGATCGCGACCGGCCGGTCGGCGTAGTTGGCCGCGATCGCCCCGGTTGGCGAGTCGGCCAGCACCGACAGCGACTCCGTCAGGTACGGCAGGGGGGTGAAGACGGCGATGGCGGCGGCGCTCAGCGTGAACCAGGCGAACCCGGCCCGGGCGGCGGCGCGGCTGGGTCTTTCGCGGAGGACGTCGGTGGTCATGGTCCATCCCTTGGTGTGTTGGTGAACAAGCGCGGCCAGCGTAGGTACGGCTCGGGGCCGAATGCGTCCCGCAGGCGAGTGGCTGGCCGTGCCGCATGAAGGGGAGAGCGCCTACCCCAGGTGAGGGAGATCATCGTGGCGCGCGCCCGGGCCGGGTCGCCCGGGGCCCGGCGGCGAGTCAGGATGGGGCATGCCCACCCACCCCGACGGCCGAACGGGCCTTGGCGCCCGTATCCGCTGGCCGACGCTGGCCGACATCGGGCTGGCGGCCGCCCTGGCCGTCGGGCCGATGGGCCTGAGCCTGCTGGTCTCCAAAGGCCCCGAGTTCCGCCCGGTCGACGGCTTCGCCGTGGCCCTGGTGGTGGCTTCGGCCACCGCGGTGGCCTGGCGCCGGCGGGCACCGCTGCCAGTGCTGACGATCACGGCGGCGATCGTGGTCGTCAATGCGGTCGCCGGCTACCCCGTCCTCGCCGTGCAGTGGCCGGTATGGATAGCGCTGTACACGTGCTTCGCCTGGTCGAGCTGGCGCGTGCGCGTGGCCGCGGTGGTGGTCACCGGGCTCGGCATCGCCGGTTACCTGTCCTTCAACCCCGCTCCGGTGGGGGCGAACGATCTGGCCAGCATCTCGCTGTCCGTCCTGGTCGCGATCGTCATGGGCGAGGCCGCGTGCAGCCGTCGGGCGTACGCCGCCGAGCTCGAGGCTCGGCTGGACAGCGAGCGACGGGAGCGGGCCATGATGGCTGAGCGGGCCGTGCAGGATGAGCGCATCCGCTGGGCCCGGGATCTGCACGACGCGGTTGGTCACGCGGTGAACGTCATGGTGATGCAGGCCGGCGTGGCGCGACGTGTCTTTACCGAGAACCCGGGCTTTGCCCAGGAGGCGCTGCGCCATATCGAGACCGTGGGGCGCCAGGCGCTGGACGAGTTGGACCGGTTGTTGCGCTCCGGGGGCGGGTCGGACGACGGCGGCACGGCCGAGGATCTGGTCGCCCTGGCCGAGCGGGTCCGCTCCGCGGGGCGCGAGGTCGACCTCAACCTGACCCCGGTGCCGCTGAGCCCATCCGCGTCCCGCGCCCTGTACCGCATCGTGCAGGAGGCGGTGACGAACGCGCTGAAACACGGCGATGGCCGAATCCGCATCACGGTGCGACCGGACGGCGAGCGAGTCATCGTGGACGTCCACAACAGTGTGGAGGGTGTTTCGGCGTTGGCTGCTCCGGGCCGCGGCATGATCAACATGCGTGAGCGGGCCCGGCTCGAGGGCGGCGACTTCGAGGCGGGGCCGGTGGCCGGCGGCTTTCGAGTCCGGGCAACCCTGCCCATCAGGCGACGGGTCGAGGAGCCGGTGACGCCGTGATCTCTGTGCTGCTGGTCGATGACGACGCGCTCGTCCGCCGCGGGCTGCGGACGCTGATCGACGCGGAGCCCGACCTGACAGTGGTCGGTGAGGCGGCCAACGGGCGTGACGGCGTGGACCTGGCCCGCCGCCTGCGTCCGGACGTGGTGGTCATGGACATCCGGATGCCGGTCCGCGATGGAACGTCGGCCACCCGGGAGATCGTGTCGTGGCCGGCGCCCCGACCGTACGTCCTCGTGTTGACGACCTTCGACCTGGACGATGTCGTCGACGACGCGATCGCCGCGGGCGCTGACGGCTTCCTGCTCAAACGCGCCACGCCCGAGGAGCTCGTGGCCGGCATCCGGACGGTGGCGGGCGGCGATGCGTTGCTCTCCCCGGCCGTGACTCGCCGCCTGTTCCACCTGCACGCCCGCCGCCAGCCCCGCGTGGTGCCGACGGTGCAGCTCACCGAGCGGGAGGCCGACGTGCTACGGGCGCTCGCCACCGGCCTGTCTACTGTGGATATAGCTCGATCGATGTACGTGACCACCGAGACGGTCCGGACGCACATCAAGCACATTCTGACCAAGCTCGAGGTGCGCGACCGCACGCAGGCCGTGGTCTGGGCCTACCGCAGCGGGTTCATGGACCAGTCGGCCTGATGCCGCCCTGACCGCCGATGCGATCCCGTCGCCCACGTTGAACCTGGAGCAAACTTCAGGTTCGGCTCGCGGCGAAACCGGCGCCGGGCGCGGGCGCCGAATCGTGCCGGCATGGCAGGCTGGTGGCATGACGGATATGCGTATCGCCATTCTCGGACTCGGGCGCATGGGGAGCGCGATGGCGCGGCGCCTGCGCGGTGAGGGGTGGGACGTGGTCGGCTGGCACCGGTCGGGTGCGCCGGTCGACGGGGTGACGGTGGAGGCCGACCTGGCCAAGGCCCTCGCCTCCGCCCAGGTCGCCGTGCTCAGCCTCTTCGACGACGCCGCCTGCACCGAGGTACTCGGCCAGGTCCGAGCCGTGGCGCCCGATGGCCTGCGCGTGGTCAACACCAGCACGACCAGCCCGGCTGCGGCCGCCCGCTTCGCCGCCGAGATCGGGCCGGCGTACGTGCACGCCCCGGTGATCGGCTCCGTGCCGGCGGTGGCCTCGGGCACGCTGCAGATCCTGGCCGGCGGTGAAACCGCGGCCATCGAGGCGGTCACGCCGGTGCTCACCGCGCTCGGCACGATCGTCCAGGTTGGACAGCCAGACGCCGCAGCCGCCGTCAAGCTGGTGGCCAACGGGGTGCTGGCGGGTGTCGTGGCGACGGTGGGGGACGCGTTGCGCCAGGCCGACGCGCTGGGGCTGGATCGGGGGCTCGTGTTGGACGTGCTCGAGCGCGGGCCCGTCGGCGCCTTCGTCCGGGGCCGACGCGACCGGCTCGACGGGGCCGTTCGGGCCGCGGACTTCACGGTCGAGGGCCTGGCCAAGGATCAGGCGCTGCTCGCCGCCGCCTCGGGACAGCCGTGGCCGCCGGCCCGGGACATCGAGGCCGCCCTCGCGCGGGGCGCGGTCCGGCCGGAGGACGACATCGCCGCGCTCGCCACGGCTCCGGGCACCGACGAGGACGTGCGGGCGCCGTTGGAGGCGTACATTCGCGGCCACGCGACCGGCGACCCGAGCCACTTCCTCGACGCCTTCCTGCCCACCGCCCACATCGAAGGGTTGCGCGACGGCACCTTCGTCTCCTGGACGCTGGACGAGTACATGACCCTGTTCCCGGGCCATCCGGCGCCCGACGAGGCGGAACGCCGGCGGCGGATCGACGACATCGTGGTCGTCGGGACGGTCGCCGTGGCCACCATGACGCTCTACCACGGAGCGACCACCTTCACCGACATGTTCCTGTTGGTGCGCACTGACGCCGGGTGGCGCATCGCCAACAAGGTCTACCACCGCCACTGAACCGACGGGTGCGCGGCTGGAGAAGCTGACCGCTGACCATCAAGACGCGGTGACGTGACCGGTGACCTGGCCAGGCGGGCCGGGGTCCGGGAGGGTTGCTGGGCGTACGGCGTACGCGGTGGGGCGGCCGGGGAAGGCGCTCGGCCGCCCGCTCCGTGGCCGCCGCCGGAGTGCTTCCCCGCCCTGGGGGCACCTCGGCGGGGGCCGTCCCGCTGGCCAGGCTCCGGGCCGCCGATCCGGCCGGCGGGCCGGCTGGTCGGGTCGGCGGCCGTCGAGCCCCCGACCGGATGGCGGCCGGTGCGGGCCGACCGCGAGCCCGGGCTGACCTGCTTCGGCCGCTGCGCCGCCCCAGCGGCTGGGCCAGTCTTCTGGAATGCTGATAATCATCTGAAGGTTCCGTGCCCGCCTCGCCGTTGGGTATCTTGCACACGGAGACGGTTGCGCACCAACGGTGATGCGGGAGGTCAGTGTGGCGTGGCCGCAGTCGCCGACCAGTCTCGGCGCCGTACTGCGTCACGTTCACCTCAGCGGCTCGGTGTCGCGGACCGCGCTGGCTGAGCGGTTGGGCGTCAACCGCAGCACCGTCAAGGCCCTGATCGCCGACCTCGTGGCCGCCGGCCTGGTCCGGGAGGAGCCACCGGCCGACACCGGCCGCCCGGGCCGGCCGTCGCTCGTGGTCCGACCCGAGCCGAGCCGGGCCTACGTGCTCGCCTTCGACGTCGCGGTCGACCGGCTGGTGGCGGCCCGGGTCGATCTCGGGGGCGCCATCGTCGAGCGGTACGAGGCGGTGCGCCCGCGGTCGGGGCCGGACCTGGAGCTGGTGGTCGACGTGCTGGCGCGGTTCGGCCGTCGGCTGCACGCCTCGGCGCCGGCCGGTTCGGCCTGCGTGGGCATCGGCGCCTCGTACTGCGGCATGATCCGGCCGGGCGACGGCATGGTGCGCTACGGTCCGGACCTCGGCTGGGTCGACCAGGCGTTCGGGGCCGAGCTCGGGCGCCGCCTCGGGCTCGGCCTGCCGGTCGCAGTGGGCAACGAGGCCCACCTGGGAGCCCAGGCCGAGCAGCAGCGCGGCGCCGGCATCGGGCATCAGAACCTTATCTATCTCCATGGCGACGTCGGCGTCGGCGGCGGCATCATCGTCGGCGGCTCGCTGCTGGCCGGCGACGGTGGCTACGGCTGCGAGGTCGGCCACATGATCGTCAATCCGTACGACGGCCGTCGGTGCCTGTGCGGCTCGCAGGGCTGCTTCGAGGCCGAGGTGGGCGAACGTGCCCTGCTGGACCTCGCGGGCCGGCCCAGCACCGAGTTCGGCTGGGACGCGGTACGGTCCGTTGTGGACGATGCTAACCGCGGCGACCCGACGGCTCAGGAGGCGATCCGCCGCATCGGCGACTGGCTCGGTATCGGAGTTGTCAATTTGATAAATCTGTTCAACCCGGGAATGGTGATTTTCGGGGGAACCTTGCGGGACGTCTACCCCGCCGCCACCGACCAGGTCCGGGCCCGGATCGCGGCGAACGTCCTGCCCGTCGCCCGGGAGCGGGTCCGGCTGCGCATCTCGGGCCTCGGGTACGACACGACGCTGGTCGGGGCGGCCGAGCTCGGTTTCGCGCCCCTGCTGGCCGATCCGCTGGGCACGCTCGCCCGCGCGGCCTGAGGCAACGGCCGCCGCCGAACGGGTCGGCGATCGCTCAGCAGGCGTTCCCGGCACGATCCAACGCTCTGGTGAGCCTCGCCGGTTTCCTCGGGAAACCGGCCGGTCCGGCCGGGCCGGGGCGGCATAGTGGGCCGGTAGGGATTGGAGAGCGGGGGCCTCATCATGACGCGACCCACGTGGGACCAACCCACGATCGTGGACGACTTCGAGGTCGTCCTCCGCGGCGACCTGCCCGCCGACGTGGCGGAGTACGCCCAGAGCCAGATCGCACCTGAGGGTGAGCACATCGGTGAGCCGGTCTTTCACACCCGGGTCAAACTGACGCACCAGGCCAACCCAGCGATCGAACGCCCCGTCCGCGCCCAGGTCAACCTGCACCTCAAGGACCGCATGGTGCGCGCCCAGGCCGCCGGCCTCAACGGTTACGAGGCGATTGACCGGCTCCGGGAACGGCTGCGGGCCCGGCTGGCCCGGTACGCCCGGCACTGGGAGGCCATCCGCGGGACCCGGCCGACGGAGGAGCCGGGCGAGTGGCGCCACGGTGAACCGCCCACCCAGCGCCCGCCCTACTACCCGCGCCCGATGGAGGAGCGCCAGATCATCCGCCACAAGACCTTCGCGCCGCGGCGCATCAGCCCGGACGAGGCGGCGTACGAGATGGAGCAGCTCGACTATGACTTCCACCTGTTCACCGACGAGCAGACGGCGCTCGACGCCGTCGTGTACCGGACCGACTCCGGCTACGAACTGCAACGGGTGACCAGCAGGCCGGAGACCGCCATCGACATCGCGCCGATCCGGCTCAACCCGCAGCCGGCCCCGCGGCTGTCGGTGGACGAGGCCCGGGAGCGGCTGGAGCTGTCGGGGGCACCGTTCGTCTTCTTCGTCGACCACGACAGCAAGCGCGGATCGGTCCTCTACCACCGCTACGACGGCCACTACGGCCTCATCACCCCGTCCGAGTTGCCGTGACGTGGCTGAGTCACCCCGCGCGGAGAGTTGCCGGGCGCTGGGCGAGGTGCTACCTTTGCCTCGTCCCCTGATGGTGCGGCGCGTGCGAGCCGCCCGGGATCCTCACCAGCTCTCTCAAGCATCTTCCGCCACGTGCACCTGTTGACGAGTGGCATCGCCCCAGCAGACCGTCCAGTGACGACGGTTTCGTGACTGCTCAACTGCACTCCCATCTTTCGTTTCTTCTATCCAGAAGGAGAACCATGACTGCTGTCGCGAGCGGCACCCGGACGCGTGCGGGTGCGACGAGCACGGCCACCCGCCAGCGACGGCGCCCGGCCTCTCGCAGCCATCGGTCGAGCGGGGCCGCCCAGGACGTTCGGGCCACGAGCACGTCGACCGGGTCGGCCGGTGCTGACGGCCTGGTGCCGGTGACCGGGATCCTGGATGTGCGGGACAGCTTCGCCTTCGTGCGGACCTCGGGCTACCTGCCGGGGCCGAACGACGTGTATGTGTCGATGTCGCACATCAAGAAGTACGGGCTGCGGCCCGGTGACGAGATCACCGGGGCGGCCCGGTCGGGCAGCGGCGAGCGCAACGAGCCGTTGGTGCGGCTGGACGCGGTCAACGGCATGCCGCCGGAGGTGGCCCGCCAGCGGCCGGAGTTCCATCAGCTCACGCCGCTGCATCCGCAGGAGCGGCTGCGGCTGGAGACCGAGCCGCACCAGATGATCGGCCGGGTCATCGATCTGGTCATGCCCATCGGCAAGGGGCAGCGGGCGCTGATCGTCTCGCCGCCCAAGGCCGGCAAGACGACCGTGCTGCAGGCGATGGCCAACGCGATCGCGGCCAACAACCCCGAGTGCCACCTGATGATGGTGCTGGTCGATGAGCGGCCCGAAGAGGTCACCGACATGCAGCGCAACGTCAAGGGTGAGGTCATCGCCGCCACCTTCGACCGGCCGCCGACCGACCACACGCTGCTCGCCGAGCTGGCCATCGAGCGGGCCAAGCGGCTGGTCGAGCACGGCCAGGACGTGGTGGTGCTGCTGGACTCCATCACCCGGCTGGGCCGGGCCTACAACCTCACCACCAGCGGCTCCGGACGCACCCTGTCCGGCGGGATCGACACCACCGCGCTGTACCCGCCCAAGCGCCTGCTCGGCGCCGCCCGGAACATCGAGAACGGCGGCTCGCTGACCATCATCGCCACCGCCCTGGTCGAGACCGGGTCGCAGATGGACAGTGTCATCTTCGAAGAGTTCAAGGGAACCGGCAACGCCGAGCTCAAGCTGGACCGCAAGATCGCCGACAAGCGGATCTTCCCGGCCATCGACATCGAAGCCTCCGGCACCCGGCACGAGCACGGGCTGCTCACCCCGGCCGAACTGGCCGTGGTCACCAAGCTGCGCCGAGCCCTGCTCCCGCTGGGCGCCAGCAACGCCATCGAGCAGCTCCTCGACCACCTGCGCCGGACCAGCAGCAACGACGAGTTCCTCACCACCCTGGCCCGCACCGCCGCCGAAGGCCGCGGCCGCTGACGCCGGCGCGCGACCAGCTAGGGACGGCGACGGCGACCCGGCCGGCCGCCCAGCGCGGGGATCCGGTGCCGCAGCGGACGGGTCCGGTCGATGACGCGGCGCAGCGGCGACTCCGTCGGCGGGGGTCGCCGGCCCGGCCGCGGGGGCGCGGGTTGCAGGGTCGTCCGCAGTCGGTCCAGCAGCGACATCAGCTCGCCGCGCAGCGGCCAGGCGGGCGTGTGGGGAGAGGCGTCCGCGCGCAAGCTCTCGGCCACCTCGGCCTGCCGCTCGCTCGCGCCGGCCAGGCGGCGGTCGGCCTCCGCCTTCAACGACTCCCGGTCCACGGCCTTGGAGAGGGCGAGCCGTCCGTAGGCCCGCAGCACGCCGGCGAGCTCCCGCAGCTCCTGGGCGATCCGCTCGGCCGCGCGGCGGTCGTGGATGGGGCTCGCCTCGGCGGGCAGGGTGGCGCTGTCGTTGAGCGAGCGGGCGATCGCCCGGATGTTCAGGGTGGCGTGCTCCAGGCGCTCCAGCCGGGCCCGCAGATACACCCGGGGATCGGCGACGAGCGGCCGCCGCGGGTTGAGCTTGACGCTCTCCTCGGCCTGGTTGAGCTCTCCCTCCACCCGCTTGGCCTCATCGGTGAGCGCCCGGGCCCGCGACACCCAGGCGTGCGCACGCTGCGGGCCCCGACCGCTGGCGAGGTCATCGGCCATCTCGTCCAGCAGGTCGGCGAGGCTGCGGCTCAGGTCGTCGACCGCCTCCTCCGCCGGCTGCACGCGCAGGGGCGCGATCAGCAGGTTGGAGGCGAGCCCAGCGGCGGCACCGATGAGCGTGGCCACGATGCGGCCCTCGACGGCGGTCTCCGTGGGCAGCGAGAGGATCAGCATGGCGCTGATCGGCACCTCGAGCACGCTGTCGCCGAGGCGCAGCGCGTAGCCGACGGCGAGGGCGGCGGCGATGGCGATGCCCAGGCTCCACCAGGTGAAGCCGAGCGCGGCCGACAGCCCGAGCGCCACGAGCACGCCGAGGATCACGCTGGCGATCCGCTGCAGGGCCGTTCGCAGGGTCTGGTAGAGGGTCACCTGGACGACGATCAGCGCGGTCAGCGGGGCGAGGATCCCGTCGCCGGTCACCTGGCGCGCCACCACGAAGGCCACGACCGCCGTCACGGTGAGGCGCACGATCGTGAGGATCGTGGGTTGGGCGCGGCGGCGGGCCAGCTCCAGCGATTCCTGGGCGGGGCGGCGCAGCGCGCGACCCGTCACGTCCGCGATCCGGCGCACGAGGTCCGGTGCATCGGCCATCGACCGTCGACGCTATCGGAGTGGGCCGGATCGGGCATGCGATCACCGCAGGTCCGTCCGGACGGGGTACCCCTGTGGGGCGAGTCGCTGTCGATCCAGGGCGGAGAGTCGTGGTTGGAGATCCACTCACCACGCCAAGTCCTGGATCAATGGGTGATGGTCACGCAGCGCGATCGGGTCGGCCCGTCGCTGCTCGTCGACGACGTTGCGAGAAAGACACGTACGCTCGCGGTCGTGGCGGTGGTCTTCGGGTCGCTCACGACCGCGAGCGTACGCCCGGTGTCATTCCTGCAGGAAGGACAGCAGCTCGCGGTTGACCTCGTCCGCGTAGGTCCATCCAATGTTGTGCGGGCCGCCCTCGACCGGCACCAGACGCGCGTCCTTCATGAGCGGCGGCAGGCGCTTGGCGGTCGACGCGAACGGCAGGATGCGGTCCTCGGTGCCGTGCATGATGAGCACCGGCACGTCGATCGCGCCCACGTCGTCCCGGAAGTCGGTCAGCCACGTGTCGACACAGGCGTACGTCGCGTACGGCGAGGCCTGGGCCGCCACGTGGAACCACGCGTGCCACACCTCGTCGCTGACCCGCGAGCCCCGCAGCTTGTCGACGTTGACGAAGTCATCTAGGAACTTCTTTAGAAAAACGTATCGGTCCTTCTCGGCCAGGCCCTTCAACTCCTCGAACACGGACCGGTCGACGCCCTCCGGGTTGTCGTCGGTCTTCAGCAGGAACGGTGGAAGCGCGCCCAGCAGGACCGCCTTGCTCACCCGGTCCGAGCCGTAGCGGCCCAGGTAACGGGTCACCTCGCCGGTGCCCATCGAGAAGCCGACCAGGATGACGTCCCGCAGGTCGAGGGTGTCGAGCAGGACCTTCAGGTCGGTCGCGAACGTGTCGTAGTCGTAGCCGGCCGTGGGCTGGCTCGACCAGCCGAAGCCGCGCCGATCGTAGGTGATGACCCGGTAGCCCGCGTGGAGCAGCGCCCACTGCTGCTTCTCCCACGAATGTCCGTTGAGCGGGTATCCGTGGATCATCACCACCGGCTGTCCGGTGCCGTGGTCCTCGTAGTAGAGGTGGATGTCGTGGCCGTTCTCGGTACCGACCGTCACCGTTGGCATGGGAGTCCCCCCTCACTCCTCCGGTCGAGTCGCGAGCCACGTTACCGGCGTCGCCAGGCCGGGGGGACGCGTTCCGGATCTTCCCGCGGCGCCGGCTTGGCCCTAGGCTGCCGGTCATGCGCTCGCCCCTCGCACGCGTCACGCTCGGTGTCGCGATCCTCATAGACGTCCTGCGAGTCTTCCTTCCCTCGCTCATCACGATTTTCGGCTCGGCCGGCAGCACCCCGGCCGAGCTCATCGGCGTCTATGCGCTCGCCTGGTTCCTGGCCGCGTTCCTCGCCGTGCCGGCCGCCCGCCTTGTCCGGCCCGGGCTCGTGGCGCTGGCCGGAGCGGCCCTGCTCGCGGTCGGCCGGATCGCCCTGCAGCTCACCGACGGCGGGCCGCCCCAGCTCTGGGTCGCGAGTGCGGCGCTGCTCGGTGGACTGTGGTGGCTGGTCGGGACGGCCATGGCCGCACCGGGCGCGCTGCTGCCCGGCGTCGTCTGGGGACTGGCGGTGGCGACGGGCCTGCACACCGCACTGGACACAGTGGACCTGATGTGGCGCGGCGGCGTCGGAGCGGCTGCGGTCGTGGTGTTCGAGGTGGCGGCGTTCGCCGCCCTGCTGGTGCACGGTTCATCCAGAGTGGATTCGTCGCCACCGGTCGAGGACGCGCCGGCCCCGCGGGCGCTGCTCACGGTCGGCCCGGCGATTCTGCTGTGGAATCTCTACCCGGGCAGCCCGGCGCACGCCCAGGCGGCCGACGGGTGGGCGCCCGTCCCGGCCGCGCTGGTGGTGGCGGTGGCCGGGTTCCTCGCCACCGCGCTCGCGGCCCGACCGCGGTGGACCGGCCACCCGATCGTCCCCGGGGTCGCGCTCGTCGCCTCGGCGGCCGGGTTCGCCTTCGGGGAGGCGACCATCGACGGCGTGCACGGCGTGGCGCCGTGGTGGACGGTCATGGCCCAGGTCGTCGGGGCGCTGGCCCTCGGCGCCGGCCTCGGCTGGGCGGCCACGCTCACGGCGGTCGGCGACCGGCCGTATCGCCGTGGCCTGCTGCTCGCGACCGGGTTGTTGCTGTTCATGATCTTCGCCTTCGCGTACTACGCGGCGTACGACCTCGGCGTGCCGAACGACTACGTCCCGATCCTGGTCGCGCTGGTCATCGCGGTACCCGCCGCGCTGGGCGTCCACGGTGGACAGAGCGTACGGTCGGCCCGGCCGGTGGTCGCGGCGCTGGCCGGCGCCGTCGTGGCGGCCGTGGCCGCGGCGCTCGTTCCCGTGTGGCGCCCGGCGCCCGTCGCCCCGGAGCCGCCGGCGGAGGGCCTGCGGATCGCCGCCTACAACATCCGGATGGGCTTCGGCGTGGCCGGCACGCTGACCCTGCGCGAGCAGGCCGAGGTCCTGCGCGAGTTGCGTCCGCACGTGATCGCGCTGAGCGAGGTGGACCGGGCGTGGTTCCTCAACGGCGGCCACGACGATCTGCGCCTGATCGCCGAGAGCCTCGGCCTGCGGATGATCTGGGCACCGGCGGCCGACGAGGTGTGGGGCGACGCGCTGCTCACCAACCTGCCGGTGACCTCGGTGCGCAACCACGTCCTGGTCCGCGGGGGACCGACCGGCGCCCAGGCGCTCGAGGTGGGTCTGCGCTGGGCGGGCCGGGAGGTCACGGTGATCGCCACCCACCTGCAGCCGCCGTCGAACTGGGAGCCGCTGGACCAGGTCGAGCAGTTGGCCGACGTCGTCCGGGCGGCGCCGAAGCCGGTGGTGGTCGCCGGTGATCTCAACCTGGAGCCCGGCGAGCCGGCCTGGGACGTGCTCGTGGCGGCCGGGCTGGTCGACGCCTTCGCCGATCACCGGCCGTTCGTGACGATCCCCTCGGTTCGGGACGAGGACGCCCAGATCGACCACATCCTCACCACCCCGGGCTTCCGGTTCGTCGATCCCGCCAACCCCGACGTGCCGCACTCCGACCACCGGCCGGTCGCCGTCACCCTGGTCCCCGCGGCCTGACGCCTCCCGGCCGCGCCGGCCGGCCCGGCGTGGACCCGCGGTATCCCTCGGGGTCACCCGACGTGTGGCTGGCGGCGGAATATGGGGCCGAAGGAAGGTAGACTGAATGTACGTAGATTCGGTCTACGTAGATCGGATCTACATAGACTCGGTCTACGTGCAAGGGCGGGGGCGAGGGGAGAGTCGTGGCGGCAGGCTTTGTCGGTCGAAAGGCGGAGCTAGCCCTGCTGGCGAAGCGGCTGGACCGGGTCCGGGCCGAGCGGGCCGGGCTGGCGGTGGCCATTCGGGGCCGCCGTCAGGTCGGCAAGTCTCGCCTGGTGCAGGAGTTCTGCGACCGGGCCCAGGTGCCTTACGTCTTCTACACCGCGACCAAGGGCGCCTCGAGCACGGAGGGCGTGGCGGCGTTTCTCGCTGAATTGCGCGACTCGGGCCTGCCGAGCGATCCCGACCTCGTGCCCGCCTCGGCGCAGGGCTGGCCGGACGCCTTCCGCATCCTGGCCACTGCGCTCCCGGACGCTCCGTCGATCGTCGTGATCGACGAGCTCCCGTGGCTGGCCGAGCAGGATCCCCTCTTCGACGGCGCGCTGCAGACCGCGTGGGACCGCTTGCTGTCCCGCAAGCCCGTGCTCCTGCTCCTGCTCGGCAGCGACATCCACATGATGGAGCGCCTCACGGCGTACGATCGGCCGTTCTTCGGCCGGGCCGACACCCTGGTCCTCGGTCCGCTCAACCCGGCCGAGATCGCCGATGCGGTCGGCCTCGCGGGCGCCGACGCGATCGATGCTGCCCTCATCACGGGTGGGCTGCCCGGAATCGTCCGGGCTTGGCCGACGGGAATGGCGCCGGTGGACTTCCTCGAATCGGAGTGCGCCGACCCCGCCTCGGTGCTCGTCAGCATTCCCGAGGCCGTGCTGCTCGCGGAGTTTCCGGCCCCGGACCAGGCTCGTCGTGTGCTGGAAGCGATCGGGGGCGGGGACCGCACGTTCACCAACATCGCCGCGACCGCGGGCAGCGCGGCCGCACCGCTCGCCTCGGGGCTGCTGTCACCCCTGCTGCGCCGGCTCGTTGACGAGAAACGTGTGCTCGCCGTGGACGAGCCGTTGTCCACAAAGGCTGGTCGGCCCGCGCTGTACCGGGTGGCGGACAGCAACCTGCGTCTGTACCTGGCGATGCTGCGGGAAGCCCAGGAGCAGGCGCGGCGTGGCCGTCCGCAGGCCGCCGTGTCGCTGGTGCGCCGACGGTGGTCGAGCTGGCGCGGCCGGGCCGTCGAGCCGCTGATTCGGCAGGCGCTGGAGCTCGCGGCGCTCGCCGGCGAGCTGCCGTGGCCCGACGCTCGGGTCGTCGGTGGCTGGTGGAACCGCCAGTTCAATCCGGAGGTCGACCTGATCGGAGCCGATCGTGGACCGGTGGCCGGCACCGTGTACTACGCGGGAACCATCAAGTGGCTGAACACCCCGGTTGATGGGCGCGAGGTGGCGGATCTCGCGGTGGCGGCCGGCCAGGTGCCGGGCTTCGACCGGGCCCGGTGCGGCCTGGTCGTGGTGTCGCACAGCGGCCTTTCCCCCACAGTGGACACCTCGCTCGTGGATGTCCACTGGGGACCGGCGGAGGTTCTCGCGGCGTGGCGGTCCTGATCGCTCGGTCCCGATCCGCACAACAGGTCAGGATGGGTCCGGGGTGAGGGGACGGGCCGAGAGGATGGTGCCGCCCCGGCCGATGCGGTAGCGAACGCCGCGCCAGGTCAGCTCGCGGGAGAACAGGCCGCGGGCGAAGAGCACGGGAACGGCGAGCAGCTCGTAGACGGGCAACCAGGCCATCGCCCCGGCGCCCCGCCAGCCGTACGCCCGGGTGTGCAGGACCAGCGCGCTAACCCAGCGGAGCGCGGCGACGGCCGCGACGGCGAGCAACGCCGGGGTCGGCCCGACGCCGGCCAGGAGCGCCACCACCGCCGATACCGCGGCGACCAACAGAGGATGCCAGCTCGTGGCGATGGCCAGGTAGGTGGGCAGCCCTTCGGCCCGCAGCAGGGTGAGCCACTTCAGGACGTGCCGGACGCCGCCACCCAGGCCGAGGTTCTCGTAGGGGATCCGCACCGTGCGGGGGATCAGGATCGTCCGCAGCCCGGCCGCCACGACCGCGCGGCCGATCGCGGCGTCGTCGCTGACCGTGGTGCCGAAGCGGCTCAGGTCGCCGAGGCGCCGCCGGGCCTCGCCCGACATGAGCCACAGCCCGCCGGTGATGAAGCCGGCGTTGCTCGACAGCGCCAGCGCGGCCATGTTGAGCTGGTAGTAGTAGTTGCTGTACAGGGCGACGAGCAGCCCGCCGAGCCGACCGGGGCCCACGTACTGGGGCAGGAAGTACGCGACCCCGGCGTCGGGCCGCCCCAGGTCGGCCAGGCCGAGGGCCAGCGTGTCCGGATCGACCCGTACGTCGGCATCGATGGAGGCGACGGTGTCGTAGCGGGCCTGGGCGAAGCCGGCGGCCAGGTTGTGCTGCTTGCCCATGCGCGCTCCGGCCGGCCCGCTGATCACGATGGCCGAGGCCACGTCCGGGTGCCGCCGCTGAACTCGGGTCGCCACCTCATGGGCCGGATCGTCGGGCGACTCCATGGCGATGAGGTACTCGACCGGAACGGGCACCCGCGAGGCGAACAAAGCGTCCAGATTGGACTCGGTGTGGGCGTCGGTGCCCTTGATCGGAACGACCACCGAGAGTCCGTCCACTGTGACCGGGGATTCCGCCCCGGGCCGGAACCGCAGCGCGACGACGACCGTCGCGGCCAGGCACGGCAGGGCGGCCAGGGCCACGACACACCACAGCACGATCACGCTGACCATGACACCACTCGGCCGCGCCGGGCGCGACCCGGGGTCGTCGATATGTCGGTTCGGCTCGCGCCACCCCGGCCGTCCCGGACGGCGCGGTCGCCGCGAACCGGAGGTTCGGCCGGGGACGATCTAGCGCGAGGCCCTGGGTTCGTCGGGGGTGCGGCTGGTCGTGAGTGGTCCCGTGGTCCGGGCAGAGTAGTCCTGGATCCACTCGTCCTTCCAGGTCTGGTCGTACTGCTGCTCGTTGCAGCTCGGCCGGTAGGCCGCGATGAGCTCGCGGGCGATCTGCTCGCGGTGCGACCGCAGGCCCCCGGGGACCTCGTACCAGCAGACGTACACCCGCCACTTGCCACCGGCCCGCTTGATCCAGCAGTCGGCGGCCGGATGCGCGAACGGCAGCGGCTCGGTCGATAGGTCGTCGCTGTGTCCGACGTAGGCGACGGCGTACCGCTCCGAGGCGGGGTCGGGCTTGTAGAGGATCGCGTACACGGCCGGGCGGGCCGGCGGCGTCCACCCGCCGAGCACCCGCGGCCCCTCGAACGGGTACCCGGCCAGCGACCCGAGTCGAATCATCAGTGGTCACCCATCGGTCCGTCGGCGTCCAAGGGCCCGCCTCGCGGCGGCGCTAGAACTCGTCCTCCTCGGCCTCGCTGATCGCGTCCGCGTCGACGATGGGCCACGCCGGCAGGCCGGCCCGTTCGGCCGCCCGGGTGAACTCGGCGCGCCCGCGCTCGATGGCCTGCTCCGCGGTGTCGGCCTCGACCACCAATTGTGCCCCGTAGCGATTGGTGCCGATGCCCGACGCGATGCCGCCGGACGCGGCCACCGCGTCGGCGAGCTCGACGATCTGCTCTCGACTCATGATCTGATCGCCCTCGGCGACGACCGTCACGCTCCACTTCATCCGACACCTCCAGGCCGATGGCCCTCCGCTGGTTCCAGCACCCTACGCCAGCTCGGCCAGCCGAGCGGCCAGCTCCTCCAGTCCCCGCAGGTCCCGCCCGCCGATTAGCAGATCGAGATACGGCTCGACCACCATCATCCCGAGCGTGGTCGCGCGGTAGGCGTAGCCGACCCCGCGACCGGGGGACCGCCCCGCCGCTTGGGCGTGCGGGTTCACCCAGACGATGCGGTGGCACAGCCGCGACAGCCGTTCCATCGCGGTGGCGAGAACATCGGGGTCGCCGCGGTCGAGCCCGTCCGAGCAGACGACGACGATCGCGCCGCGGCCGAGGCCGCGCCGTCCCCAGTCGCGCACGAACGCGGTCAGGCAGTCCCCGATACGGGTTCCGCCCTCCCAGTCGACCACCGCCTTGGCGGCCCGCGCCAGGGCTTCGTCCACGTTGCGGCGGCGCAGGGCCGGCGTCACCCGGGTGAGCCGCGTGCCAAAGCAGAACGCCTCGACCCGGTCGGTGGCCCGGGTGGCCGAGTGCGCGAACTGGAGCAGGGCGCGTGAGTAGTCGGCCATCGACCCCGAGACGTCGAGGATCAGCACCAGACGCCGGGGCCGGTGCCGGCGGGTGCGCCACCGGAGGACGGGCAGCTCGCCGTGGCGGCGCATCATCTCGCGCACGGTCCGGCGCGGGTCGGGGACCCGGCCCTGGGCCGCCGGCCGCAGCCGGCGGGTGCGACGGCGGGGCGGGGCGAGCCGCATGGTGGCCATGATCCGCCGGAGCGCGGCCAGCTCCTCGGGCGTGCAGGCCGCGAAGGACTTGTCGCGCAGGATGTCCACTGTGGAGGCCATGAGGCCGAGCTGGGCCTGGTGCTCCTCGGGGTTGGCCGGGCCCGGATCCACCGCCGGGATCTGCAGGACCGAGGCGGTGGTGGCCAGCGTGCGCAGCAGGGTCCGGGCCCGCGGCGCGGCGTCGTCGGCCTCGCCGAGGAAGTACGCCCGGAAGACCCGGTCGTAGACCGGAATCTGCTCGCGTCGGGTGACCACAATGGAGCGTCCGGCCCAGTAGAGGTCGACCAGGTCGGTGGGGTCGAGGGCCGCCATCGCCTGGCAGTACGTGAGCACCTCGCCGGAGCCGACGGCGATGCCCGCGCGACGCAGGTGGCCGGCGAAGTCCACCAGCACCGCCACGATCGGGGCGTCCGGGGCTGCCGTGGCGGCCCGCCCGTCACTCACGGGCGGCGATCCGGTCGAGGTTGCGTCGCGCCAGGTCAAGGTCGTCGCGCTCCTTGATGACCGCGCCGAGCGTGTCGCTGACCGTACGCGCGTCGAGATCGGTCTCGCCCAGCACCTCGAGCGTGCGGACCCAGTCGATGGTCTCGGCCACGCCGGGCGGCTTGGCCAGGTCCAGCGCGCGCAGTCGGTTGACCGCCGCCACCACCTTGCGGGTCAGCGCCTCGGACACCCCGGGCGCCCGGGTCAGCACGATCGCCACCTCCCGGTCCGGGTCCGGGTAGTCCACCCAGTGGTACAGGCAGCGCCGCTTCAGGGCGTCGTGCAGCTCCCGCGTCCGGTTGGAGGTGAGGATGACCAGCGGTGGTGCCTCGGCCCGGATCGTGCCGACCTCGGGCACGGTGATCTGGAAGTCCGAGAGCACCTCGAGCAGGAACGCCTCGAACTCGTCATCGGCGCGGTCGATTTCGTCGATGAGCAGGACCGCCTGCCGGCCCGCCCGGACGGCCTCCAGCAGCGGCCGTTCCAGCAGGAACCGCGGGCCGAAGAGCTTCTCCACCGAGTCGTCGGCGTCCAGCTCCCGCTGCGACAGGGCCCGGATGTAGAGCATCTGCCGGGCGTAGTCCCACTCGTACAGCGCCTGGTTGGTGTCGATGCCCTCGTAGCACTGCAGGCGGATCAGGCGCCGGTTCAGCACGCTCGCCAGTGTCTTGGCGACCTCGGTCTTGCCGACGCCCACCTCGCCCTCGATGAGGATCGGCCGGTCCAGGGTCAGGCCCACGTACAGCGTGGTGGCCAGGCCGCGGTCGGCCAGGTAGCCACCGTCGCGCAGCGCCTGCGTCAGTTCCGCGACCGATGGGAAGCTCTCCATGCGTCAGCTCTGCTCGCGTGATCCCAGCACGAGGTCGCGAACCGATCCGCCGTCCGGGCGGAGCTTGCCTTCGCGGCGCAGCCGCTCCCGCCAGGCCGTGCTCAGGTCCGTGCCGGGCTCGGCCATGCCGTCGAAGGTGAAGTCCCGCATGTTCCGGCAGACCTTGGCCGGTGCGCACTCCTCGTCGAACTCGGCCACGGCGCGCTCGTCGGCGGCCCAGATCGTCCGAAGCACGTCGAGGCCGGGCGGCGTGCGGTCGGCACCCGCGGTCGTGTCGGCCGGACCCGCGACCGGTTCGTCCGGAGATGTCATGGTCGCCTCCTCGGTGACGCCGCTTCGCGTTCCTCCACACTAGGCGCGGGTCGACCGCCAGCGCGACGGCACATTAAGTCTTCACTTAGCCGGGAAGTCTTCGCTCGGACGACGATCGCGCCCAGTGGATGGCGCTCAGCTGGTCGGCGCGGGGCAGGTGTCCTGGTACGGGATGGACGGAAGTAACTGCGCCCATTCACTTTCGGTGAGCCCTCGGCCGGCGACCGCGCAGGCGTACTCGGTGAGGTTGGTGCGCAGCTCGTCGACCCGCGAGTAGTCCCACAGCTGGGTCCGGTCGGCGTAGCTGGTGATGAGCGTCCAGCCGTGCGGGGTGACGGTGACGGTTCCCAGGGCCGACCACTGCCCGATGCGCACCGGCCGGGCCGGGTAGCTGACCTCCCAGAGGACCACGGAGTTGCCAAGAGACGCGGCGACGACCCGCCCGTCCGGGGAGAACGCCAGCGAGCGCGCGATTCCCGGGAGCCGCGCGGTGCGCCCCAGCAGGGTCGGCCGGGCCGGGTCGGCCAGGTTCCACAGGGTGATCACGCCCGCGTCGTCGCCGGCGGCCAGCACCGACCCGTCGGGCGAGAAGGCCACGGCATAGACCGGGTCGAGATGGTGGGTCAGGGGGCCGCTCAAGACCTGCGGGCTTGCGGGGTCGCTGACGTCCCACACCAGCACGCGCGAGAACGCACTGGCCATCACGAGGAGACGCCCGTCCGGCGAGAAGGCCGTCGACAGGACCGGTTCGCCCTCCCAGCTGAGCCGCCGGCCGTTCGGCTCCTCCGGGTTGGTGAGGTCCCACATGATCAGGCCGTGCGTCTCGCTCGCCGTGGCAAGAAAGCGGCCGTCGGGCGAGAACGACAGGACCGCGTTGTCGCCAGCGTTCAGGGGGCGGCCGCGTTCGGTGACGCGGGCCGGGTCGCCGACGTCCCAGAGCCGGACCAGGCCGTCGACGATCGAGCCAGTCGTGGCCAGGAGCCGACCGTCGGGCGAGAACACGGCACCGCGCGGGTAGACGGGAGCGGTGTGCGGCCCGTGGAGCCGGCGGGGCTGGCGCGGGTCGGTGATGTCCCAGAACGTCAACTCGTCCCCAGCGAAGAGCGCCAGGGTGCGCCCGTCCGAGGACAGCGCGGCGGCGCTGCCATCGATCGTGGACTGGATCTGGTAGGGCGTGCTGACCATGCGCACGGCGACGTAGCCGTTTTCGGACCCGGCCGCGAGGGTGGCTCCGTCCGGCGAGTAGCGCAGCCGCTGGATGGAGCTGTCGTACGCCTCGAACTGGCCGCCGAGGTGTCGGAGTTCCCCGCGCGTCAGGTCGAGCCCGTAGTAGTTCAGGGTGGGCATGGCCCCGCCGACGACCAGCCGACCGGAGGGGGAGAACGCCACCGCGTAGACGAACTCCCGGACGGAGGCGCTCAACATCGGCGCGGTCGCGGAAGGGTCGGTGATGTCCCAGACCTCGACTCCGTCGCGGAACCCGCCGGTGGCGACCAACGTACCCTCCGGGTGGAAGGCGACGGATCGGATAGCCCCGCCGGCTTCCGTGGTGAACGTCGCCACCCGGCGGGCGGCGTCGGGGTTGTCGATGTCCCAGATGACCAGCGCGCCGTCGCGACCGGCGGTGGCCAGATGGCGGCCGTCCGGCGACACCGCCGCCGTCCAGATCTCGTCGCCGTGCACCAGCGGCTCGCCGACCTGTCGCGGCCGGGCCGGGTCGGTGACGTCCCAGAGGAGGGCCCGACCGTCCAGCCCGGTGGTGGCGAGGAGTGGCCGCTCGCCCGCGAACAGGGCGGCGCTGACCCAGTCGGTATGGCCGCGCAACGGGTCCCCCAGCGGGACCGGGCGGGCCGGATCACGGGTGTCCCAGAGGATGACGCGACCATCGGCGCTGGCCGTGGCGAGGAAGTCGCCGTCGGCGGAGAACTGCACGTCGAAGACGATGTCGGTGTGCCCGGTCAGGGGCTCCCCGAGCGGGCGCGGTCGGCCGGGAGCGTTGAGGTCCCACAGCCGCACGGTGTGGTCGGCCCCGGCGGTGGCGAGGATGGCCCCGTCCGGTGAGTAGGCCAGGCCCCGCACCGCGGCCGTGTGGCCGACCAGCGTCGCCCGGATGTCGCTGTTGGTCGTGTAGCCGAGGAGGCTCGCGCGGACCTGGGCGTCGTCGCGCAGGGCCAGCGCGGCCAGACCCAGCCGGGCGGCCTCGGGATACTCGGCCGAGTTGACCGGCCCGCTGGTGTCGGTGAGCAGGTCGGCCTCGGCCAGCAGTTGCCGCACCAGCGCGTCGCGGAGGCCCTGCTCGGCCCGCACCCGCTGCTCGTCGGCCAGTGCCTCCTGCCGGCGCGCCTCGATGCGCTGCTCATTCGCGACCCGGGTGCGGTCCACGGCGATCGCGGCGCCCGCCCCCGCCACGACCACGAGCGTGGTGAGGGTGGCGATGGTGGCGCGGATGAGGCGTTGGGTGCGGCGGTGTTGGCGGATGTCGGCGCCGACGAGGTCGTCTTTGCTGAGGCCGTGGAGGGGTGCGGCGAGGTCGGCGACGCGGTCGCGGAAGGTGGTGTTGCGGAGGGTGAGTTGGTCGGGGGGTAGGTCGCGGAGGTCGACCCAGCGGGGTTCGTGGCCGCCGCGGCCGAACAGGGGTGGGGGTAGGCAGGTGGTGCGGGTGCGGTCGAAGTCGCCTTTGGTGGGGTCCCAGTGCAGTTCGCCGCCGGTGACGGCGATGAGGAGGGTGCCGGGTGGGTTGTGGTCGAGCCAGTAGGTGACTTCGCGGGCGACCCAGGGGGAGGCGGCGGCTTCGGGGGAGGCGAGGAGGATGAAGTAGCGACTGGAGTCCATGGCCGCCTGGATCGATGGCCACAGGGCCTCGGAGGCGGCGAGGCTGGAGT
>Ga0310834_100451_pt1 | contig 46585 bp, 45 predicted proteins | sample SM_ome_2_FD_201314 | JGI IMG/M metagenome (GOLD analysis project Ga0310834, IMG submission 201314) | Sorghum-adapted microbial communities enriched on stacked mutant (SM) sorghum from Joint BioEnergy Institute, Emeryville, California... ...
GCTGCGCCAGCAGGCGGACCAGCGGCTCCGGCGTGGCCACCATGGCGGCGATGCGCTCGGCCCGGTCGGGGGCCGACGGGTTCTGGTCGAGGTAGCGCAGGTGCCGGCGCACGCTCGCGTAGACCTCGGCCCGCCGGCGGCGCAGCATCGGCTGGGCGGCCCAGCGGAAGACCACGCTGCGGGCCAGGTCACCCACGGCCGGGAAGCGCCGCTGGGTGGCGAAGATGAGGTGCTCCAGCGCCTCGCCGACGATCGGGCGCAGCGCGTCGGCGGGTGGCGGTTCGGTCAGCCACTGCTGCAGCAGCGCCACGACGACCGCGGAGTCGGCCGAGGCGCGCTGCTGGGCCAGGAAGATCCGGAACACCGCCTCTTCCAGCGCCGGGGTGCGGTCGAAGCCGTCGACGCCGTAGTGGGCGAGCACGCGGGCGAGCCGGGCCCGGAACCAGTCCGGCAGCCCCGCCCGGTCGACGTCGAGGCTCTGGAGATAGATATGGAAATACTCGCGCGGACTGTGGACCCGGTGGTCGGCCCGGGTCTCCTCGCCCGCGGGCCGGTTTCGGCTGAGCTCGGCCAGGTCGGCGAAGACCTGCAGCAGCTCGACCTCGCCCTCGAGCGGGCGCCGGTCCAGCTCCGCCCGGGCGGCCAGGTAGTCGGTCAGGAGCCGGCCCTCGTCCCGGGGGTCGACGTCGTAGCCGAGGAGCAGGCTGCGCAGGTCGGCGAGCCCACGCTCCACCCGTTCCTGCGCGGACCGGCCGACCGGCTCCGGCGGGAGCCACAGGTCGCCCGTGGTTCCGGTCGCGCCCGCCCGACCGGCCGACGCCCCGCCCGTCCCGGCGGCGGTCGGCTCGCCCGTCGGCTCCAGTCGCAGCAGCGGCGCCCCGGCGCCCACCTGGCTGCCGACGGAGACCAGGCATTCGCGGACCACGGCCGTGACCGGGGCGCGCAGCACGGTCTCCATCTTCATGCTCTCCAGGACGATGACCGGTGCGCCCGCCTCGACCTGGTCGCCCACCTGGACCGGGGTCGCGACGACCAGCGCCGGCGCGGGGGAGCGGACCACGCCGCCCTCGTCCCGGCCGATGCGGTGCGTCACACCGTCCACTTCGACCAGATGGATCGGCCCGTGGGTGTCGGTGACGAGGCGGAACCGGTGCCCGTTCATGAGCAGCAGGCCGGTGTGCTCGTCGAAGCGCTCGAGCTCCGCGTCGACGGTGGTGCCGGTCGCGGCCGGCCCGTTCGCCGGGCCGCTCGGGTTCTCGATGCCGATGCGGAACCGGCGGGGTCCGATCTGGGCGACGCGGACCCGGTAGGTCGTGCCGCGGAGCTTGAGGTCGATCGGCCGGCCGCTGACGTGCTGCACCTGGGGGCGGCCGCCGTGCGCGGTGGTCAGCAGCCGCTGCCGCTCGACGAACGCCTCGTTCTCGTACGCCTCGATGGCGGCGGCGGCGAGCGCGACCCCGGCGTTCCGGGTGGCGACCAGGCCGCCCTGCTCGCGGACCCGGTCGATCCAGCCGGTGTCCGCGGTGCCGTCGATGACCGCGGGCTCGTCGAGCAGGTCGAGCAGGAAGCTCTTGTTCGTGGCGCCGCCCTCGATGATCACCGTGGTCTCGGCGACCGCGCGCCGGAGGCGGCCGAGCGCCTCCTCCCGGGTCCGGCCGTACGCGATGATCTTGGCGATCATCGAGTCGAAGTCGGCCGGAATCACGTCGCCCTCGCTGAAGCCGGTGTCCACCCGGATGCCGGGCCCGCTCGGCAGGATCATGCGCTCGATGCGGCCGGGCGCCGGGGCGAATTCCCGGTCCGGGTCCTCGGCGTTCAGCCGCGCCTCGACGGCGTGGCCCACCTCGGCCGGCCGCGTGCCGTCGAGCCGGCCCCCGGCGGCCACGTGCAGCTGGGCCTTGACCAGGTCGACGTCGGTGGTGACCTCGGTGATCGGGTGCTCGACCTGGAGCCGGGTGTTGACCTCGAGGAAGGCGAACATGCGCTCGCCCGGGTGGTACAGGAACTCGACCGTCCCGGCCCCGGCGTAGTCGACCGCGAGCGCCAGCCGCTCGGCCGCCGCCTTGAGCTCCGCCACCTGCTGCGGGTCGAGCACCGGCGAGGCCGACTCCTCGATGATCTTCTGGTTGCGCCGCTGCACCGTGCAGTCGCGCACCCCCAGGGCCCAGGCGGTTCCCTGGCCGTCGGCGATGATCTGCACCTCGACGTGGCGGGCCCCGGTCACCAGCCGTTCCAGGAACACGACCCCGCTGCCGAACGCCCGCTCCGCCTCGAGCCGGGTGCGCTCGTACGCCTCGGCCAGTTCCTCGGCGCTGCGGACGATGCGGATGCCGCGCCCGCCGCCGCCCGCGGTCGCCTTGAGCATGAGCGGGTAGCCGATCCGCTCCGCCGCGCGCATGGCCGCGTCGAGGTCGTCGACCGGCCCGCGGCTCCACGGCGCCACCGGGACGCCGACCTGTTCGGCGATCAGCTTTGCGCCGATCTTGTCGCCCAGCTTGCGCATGGCCTCGGCGCTCGGGCCGATGAAGGTGACCCCGTGCTTCTCGCACAGCTCGGCGAAGGCCGGGTCCTCGGCGACGAACCCCCAGCCCACCCAGGCGGCGTCCGCCCCCGTCTCGACCAGGGCCCGGGCGAGGACCGCGTGGTCGAGGTACGGGCGGGCCGAGGCGGGGCCGAGGCAGTAGCTGTGGTCCGCCTCCCGGACGAAGGTGGCGCCGCGCTCACCATCCGTGTACAAGGCGATGGTCTCGATCGGCGGGGCGCCGGCCCGGGCCGAGCCACGCTCGGCGTTGAGTTCGCGAACGGCGCGGATCAGCCGCATGGCTGCTTCACCGCGGTTGACGATGGCGATGCGGCGGAACACCGACCAAGCCTCCCAGCCTCGTGAGCATCAGCACGGCACTCCCGGGTGCGGGAGTCCCGATCACCAACATTGGCGGCTGCCGCACCGCCGGGAAACCGCCACCCTCGCCACCAGCCGACAACAAACATTGGAGGAAACCTCCAATGAATCTTCGGCCGATGGGCGCATCAGCACCATGGGTGACGGGCTCGATACCAACCGTGCTGGGGGCGGCAGAAAGCCACCGGCCGAGGCGGGACCGGCCCGGCGCGAGCGGGGCCACCGATAGCCTGATCACCCGCCGTCTGGACCGGAGGTGCGTATGCGCAAGGTCGCCGTGGTTACCGGCGCGTCCGCCGGGATCGGGGCGGCCGCGGCACGACGACTGCACGAGACGGGGTTCGTGGTCTACGCGGTGGCGCGCCGAGTGGACCGGATGGCGGTGTTGCAGTCAATGGGAATCCGGACGGTCCACGCCGACGTCACCGACGACGGGGCGCTGGTCGCGCTCGTCGACCGGGTGCTCGCCGAGGCCGGGCGCGTCGACGTGTTGGTGAACAACGCCGGCTACGGCTCGTTCGGCGCGGTCGAGGACGTCTCGCTGGACGAGGCGCGGCGGCAGTTCGAGGTCAACGTCCTGGGCGCGGCCCGGCTCTGCCAGCTCGTGCTGCCGGCCATGCGCGCCCAGGGTTCGGGTCGGATCATCAACGTGTCGTCGGTCGGGGCCAAGATGTACCAGCCCTTGGGAGGGTGGTACCACGCCACGAAGTACGCGCTGGAAGGGCTCAGCGACTGCCTGCGGTTGGAGCTGAAGCCGTTCGGTATCGATGTCATCATCGTCGAACCGGGCGGCGTGGCCACCGAGTTCCCCCTGGTCGCCGGCGAGCGCCTGCTCGCGACCTCCGGCCACGGGGCGTACGCGGCGTACGCGCGTCGGTTCGCCGCGACGCTGCACGCTGACCCCAAGGGGATCTCGTCGCCGGACGTGGTCGGTCGGGTGATCGCGCGGGCCGCGACGGCTCGCCGGCCCCGCACCCGGTACGCCGTCGGTCGCGGCGCCCGCGCTGTGGTGCTCGCCCGCTGGCTGCTGCCGGACCGGGTCTACGACCGCCTGCTGATGACGGTGTTCGGTCTTCTGAACCGGATCGGCGACCGGCGCGTGGCGCGTTCGGCCGGCTCCGACCAGGCCGCGTAGCCCCTCGACGCGGGCCGGTACTGCCGGTCACAGTGGACGGTCGTGCGGCTGAAGGCTCAACCCCTGGGGCTGAGGGCTCGCGCCGAGCCAGGGCTGGCCACGCCGGCGCTCAGCTGACCAGACCGGTCTCGTACGCGATCACGACGAGCTGGGCCCGGTCGCGGGCGCCCAGCTTGGTCATGGCCCGGCTGACGTGGGTGCGGGCCGTGGCCGGGCTCAGCACCAGCTCGGCGGCGATCTCCTCATTGGACAATCCACGGCCCACGAGCGCGAGGATCTCCCGCTCCCGGGCGGTCAGCACGTTCAGTCGCTCCTGCCCGGTGCGCTGGGCGTTGCGGGCCGCGGTGACGTGGCTGATGAGGCGCCGGGTGATCCGCGGCGCCAGCAGGGCGTCGCCGGCGGCCACGACCCGGATTCCGTGCAGCAGCTCGGCCGGGCCGCTGTCCTTGAGCAGAAAGCCGCTCGCGCCGGCCTCGAGCGCGTCGAAGACGTGGGCGTCGGTGTCGTACGTGGTGAGGATGAGCACGCGGACGTGGTCCAGGCCGGGCGTCTGCGCGATCTGGCGCGTCGCCTCGATGCCGTCGACGACCGGCATGCGAATGTCCATGAGCACGACGTCCGGTCGCTGGCCGCGCGCCAGCGCCACCGCCTCGGCCCCGTCGGCGGCCTCACCGACGACCTCGATGTCCTCCTCGACGTCGAGCAGCATCCGGAAGCCGGCCCGCACCAGCTCCTGGTCGTCGGCGATCACCACCCGGATCATGAGGCGGGCACCAGCTCCGGCCGCAGCGGCAGCGCCGCCTGCACGATGAACCCGCCCCCGGGCGCGGGCCCGGCGGTCAGCCGGCCGCCCAACAGCTCACACCGCTCGCGCATCCCCGCGATGCCGCGCCCACCGCCGCTCGCGGACCGCGGGGCGGGGGCGAGGGCGGTGAGGCCCGCCTCGGCCGGGGCCGCGCCCCCGTCGTCGGCGACGCTGATGAGCAGCTCCTCGTCTCCGTAATGTACGGATATCCGTGCCCGGCTGGGGCCGACGTGCCGGACCACGTTGGTGAGCGACTCCTGCACGATGCGGTAGGCGGCGATGTCCAATGCGGACGGTAGCTCACGCTCGACGCCGGTCTTCTCGACGGTCACCTCGACCCCGGCGTGGCCCGCGGTCGCTACGAGGTCGTCGAGGTGACGCAGTCCGGGCGCGGGGGCCCGGTCGTCGCGGTCGGTGGAGTCGGTGAGCATCGCGAGCGTGGTGCGCAGCTCGCGCAGGGCTCGCGCGCTGGTCTGCTCGATCGTGCGGAGCGTCTCGCGGGCCTGCTCCGGCCGCTTGTCGAGCACGTGCGCGGTCACGCCGGCCTGGACGTTGATGATGGCGATCGCGTGGGCCACCGTGTCGTGCACCTCACGGGCGATGCGCAGCCGCTCCGCGTCGACCCGCCGCTGCGCCTCCTGCTCCCGGGTCCGCTCGGCCCGCTCCGCCCGCTCCTGCGCCTGGGCCGCCAGCACGCGGCGCATCCGCATCGATTCGCCCAGCACCGCGGCCATCACGGCGGTGCCGATGCGGAAGAACAGCCAGCCCGCGTCGGCGGGATCGGTCAGGTCGGCGGTCAACAGCCAACCGACGGTGAGCACGCCCAACCCGAGCAGGGCGATGCGCAGGGCCCGGGGGCCGTCGCCCTGGGCGGTCAGGGTGTAGAGGGCGACGAACAGGGCCAACCACCCGGGGCCGTCGGGGAAACCGGCGCCGTAGTAGATCAGGCTCACCACGCCGGTGACCGCGAACACGGCGAGGGGAAAACGCCGCCGCACGGCGAGGATGAGGCCGCTCCCGAACAGCAGGGGACCCATGATGCCGTGGTCGAGGGGGCTCAGCACGATTCCCTGCTCGGCGGCGACCCGCAGCGTTCCCTGCACCTGCATGAGGCCGATGAAGACGGCCAGGATCACATCCTGGACCGCGGTGGGCGGCCTCAGGCGGGCCAGCCAACGGTCCAGCGCGCGAGTCACGCCGCCGATGGTAACGACCGCCGCCGGCTCGGACATCCGTCGGCGAGCGCAGGCGACTACGCTCACCGACGTACGCCGGCGGCGACCAGGTGTCGCTTCCGGAGCGACGACACGACGCCCCCGGCGAGGCGACGATGGCGGCCATGACTTCCGTGATGCGCCGTGTCTATGTCGGTATCGTCGGCCTGCTCCTCGCCTCCGGGGTGCTGCAGTTCTACTTCGCGGCGGTGGGCGCCTTCGCCCGGCCGCGGACCGACGACTCGTTCTCGCTCCACCTGGCCAATGGCCGCATGGTCTTCCCGCTGCTCGCCGTGCTGGCGATCGGGGCGGCCGCGCTGGCCAAGGCTCCGGGCCGCCTGATCGGACTGACCAGCGTGCCGCTGGGCCTGGCCATTCTGCAGTCGCTGATCGTCGCCGTCGGCAATGCCCTCGGTGGGGCCACCGAGCAACGGACCACCCCGCTGGCGCTGGCGATCCTGGGGCTGCACGCGATCAACGGCATGATCATCATGGGGGCGACGAGTGCGGTCATGGCCCGGGCCCGCGCGCTGCTGTCCGCCCCGACCGCGCCGGCCCCCGCCCGATGAGCACATTGAGCCTCATCGCGGTCGACCTACTGGTCGCGCTGGTCGGCGTCGGCACGTGGTTGGGCGCCGCCATCGCGGCGGCGTCCGGGCGGACCCGCGCGACCCGGTTCCTCGCGGTGAGCGCGGTCGCGGTGACGCTGGTGCGGGTCGCCGTCGTCGGGGTGCTGGCCGGACGCGGCTGGTGGTTCGTCCAGGAGAAGGTGGTCTTCGCCCTGCCCCTCGTCGTGCTGGTGGGCGCGGTGGCGGTCGTCGTGCTCGGGACGCGGGGCGTCGCCGCCGCGGTCGTGCCGTTGTACGGCGCCGGGTTCGCGGCCGCGGTCGGGGTGCTCTCGCCGCTGCTGACCGGATATCCGATGGGGGTCGGCCAGGCCCTGGCCAGCCTCGCCGTCGCCGCCGGGGCCACCCTGCTGGCCTGGCGGTTCACGGCCGGCCCCGCGGCGCCGACACGGCGGCTGCTCGTGCCCGTGATCGTGCTCGGGCTGGTGGGCGTGGGCCTGGAGCTGCTCCCGGCCTCCTCCGGCGCCGCCGACGGTCCAATCCGGACGGTGGTGTCGGAGCTGCGCGGCCCGGCCACCCCGGCGCCCGGCGGTTCGGTCCGCCGGTTCGAGCTCGCCGCCCGGAAGGCCAGCATCACCCTGGCGTCCGGCACCTCGGTGGAGGCGTGGACGTACAACGGCTCGGCACCGGGGCCCGAGATCACCGCGGTCGAAGGGGACCTGATCGAGGTGACGCTCACCAATGTGGACATCGAGTCGGGCGTGACGCTGCACTGGCACGGCTACGACGTGCCCAACGCCGAGGACGGGGCACCCGGCGTGACCCAGGCGGCCGTGCTCCCGGGCGGTCGCCACGTCTACCGGTTCCTGGCCGACCAGGTCGGCACGTACTGGTACCACACGCACCAGGTCTCCTCCGAGGGCGTCCGGCGGGGGCTGTTCGGGGCGTTGGTCGTCCGACCCCGGCCGACCGACGCCGGCGCGGACGCCGACGCCGACCCGGGCGCCGACGCCGATACCGTCGACCTGACCCTGCCGGTGCACACCTTCGACGGCATCGTCACGCTCGGCACGCACGACGGCGTGCAGGAGCTGACCGTCGCGCCCGGCCGTCCGGTCCGGCTACGGGTCATCAACACCGACAGCACGCCGCACCGGGTGTCGCTGGTCGGCACCGAGTTCCGGGTCGTGGCGGTGGACGGCTACGACCTGCATGAGCCGGGCCTGGTGCGCGGCGAGGCCCTGCGGGTGCCGGCGGGTGGTCGCGTCGACCTGTCCTTCCCGGTGCCCGACGGCGCGGTCGCGCTGCTCGTCGACGACGACCCCGCCCGGGCCACGCTGTGGATCAACGGCGACCGGGCCTCCACAGTCGACACAGCCGCCAGCGTCGACACCACGGGCTGGCCCGAGCTGAACCTGCTGGCCTACGGCACGCCCGCGCCCACGCCCTTCGGACCGGACAGCGCGTTCGACCGGGACTTCACGCTCGTGCTCGACCGCGGGCTGGCGCTGGTCGACGGCGTGCCGATGTTCGCGCAGACGGTCAACGGCGCCGGCTACCCGAACATCCCGGACCAGCGGGTGCGGGAGGGCGACCTGGTCCGCGTCACCGTGGTCAACCGCAGCATCGAGACGCATCCCTGGCACCTGCACGGCCACCGCGTGCTGGTGCTGGGCACCACCGGCAGCCCGCTGTGGCTGGACACCTTCGACGTGCGGCCGGGTGAGGTGTGGCGGGTGGCGTTCCGGGCCGACAACCCCGGCATCTGGATGAATCACTGCCACAACCTCGACCACGCCAGCCAGGGCATGGTGCTGCACCTGAGCTATGAGGGCGTCGGCAGCCCTGAGGGCGTCGGCACCCCGCACCACGGGCACTGACCGAGGCCCACGATCGGCGGTCCACCGCGGACCGCCGATGGCCATCAACCGACTCCTAGCGATGAATGGAACTGCCGTGACTTCTGCCAGATCTGCTCGTGCCAGATCCGCTCGGTCGCACCGGACCACGGTGCTGTGGGTGCTCACCGCCGCCATCGTCACCGGTTTCGTCGCGACCACGGTCGTCTCCGGAATCGGCCTGCTGCCGATCGTCGCGGAGGTCGGCTTCCTGGTCGTACACGGGACGTGGCGCTACGGGTGGCGGGCCGTGGCCGTGTTCCTCGCGGCCGGGTTCGTGATCAGTAACCTGTTGGAGAACCTGAGCATCCTGACGGGCTTCCCGTTCGGCCATTACCACTACACCGGCGACGGCACTTTCTTCTCCGTGCCCTGGTACATCACCCCCGGCTACCTCGCCACCGGTTACCTGTCCTGGGTCCTGGCCACGGTTCTGCTCGCCGACGTCGGCCGCCGGGCACCCTGGTTGGCCACCGTCGGCACGCCGCTCGTCGGCGCGTTCGCCATGACCGCCTGGGACCTGGCCATGGACCCGACCAGCTCGACCATCAACCAGTGGTGGATCTGGGAGAACGGTGGCGGCTTCTTCGGCGTTCCGCTGTCCAACTTCCTCGGGTGGACGTTCACCGTGTACCTGTTCATGCAGGTCTTCGCCCTCTACCTGCGCCACCGCGGGCCGGCGCGGCCCTCGGCGTCCCGGACCAGCGATGGCCTGCCGGCCGTCGTTCTCTACGCGGCGACGACGTTGACCTTCTTTGCCGCCTTCTTCACGCGCGACCGCGTCACGGTCACCGATCCCAGCGGCACCACCTGGCAGACCGGTGACATCTACGAGACCTCACTCCTGCTTGCCGTCTACGGGATGCTCTTCCTCGTGCTCCTGGCCACGCTGCGCATCGCCCAGCGACGCCTTGAGGACCGGGGACGGGCGCCGGTGACTGCCGCGGATGAGCCGGTAACGGCCGCCGATAAGCCGGTTACGGCAGCGGGGTAGCGGCGTGCGGACGGGCGCGGCACCGAGCCGGCGCCGTGGCGTGGAGGAAACCGAGGGCGTGCTTGACCTCCCGGATGTCTTACCGTACGGTAATGCATTACCGGACAGTAAGATGTTGAGAAGAGACTGATCATGCCTGAAGTTGTCCGCTCCATCGAGATCCAGGCGCCACCCAGCGCGGTCTGGCAATGGTTCGCGACGGAGGATGCGCTGCGAAAGTGGCTCAGCCCCAACCTTGAGATCGACCTGAAGGTCGGCGGGGCCTACCGCATGCTGGGAGCCGACGGAGAGACCTGGATCAGTGGCACGGTGCTCGAGCTGGTTCCCGAGGGCGGCATCACCCTGTCGTGGTTGGAGGAAGGCGCCGGCTGGACCAGCCCGGCTCGGCTGGTCATCGCCCTGCAGGCGACGGCCACCGGCACGCGCGTGACGCTCACCCATGACGGCTTCGCCGGCATCGGCTCGGCGCGCTGGCCTGAGATCGTCAATGCGTACGAGCGGGGCGCCGACCGTCATCAGGTCCTGGAGCGGCTGGCCGGGCTCGTCGAACGCGGGGGTGCCTAGGCGGATGGCCGGGCCCGGTCCCAGCGACGAGTTCTTTCGGTTGCTGGCCGACCCGACGCGCCGCCGCATTCTCGACCTGCTGGCCGACCGTGGCACCATGACGGTCGGCCAGCTGGCCGCGGAGTTCCCCGACCTGGTTCCGTCGGGCATCTCCAAACACCTGATGGCCCTGCGGGCGGCCGGCCTGGTCACCGCGACCCGTCAGGGCCGGCAGCAGCTCTACGCCATCAACGGCGAGGCGTTCGCCAACGCGCTCGCCCCGTGGCTGGCCCGGTACGAGGCCTACTGGGCGGCGGCGCTGGCGCGGCTGCGGAAGCTGTCGGAGTCGACCGACTAGCGCTCAGGCGAGGGGGAGGGACGCCGCGGCCCGGGTGCGGCTGTCGTGGAGCTGAATGACGTTGTGCTCCACTGTGGATGGTGCGGGGCCGTACGTCGCGACCAGCTGGCAGGCCGCGTACCCGGCGGACGCGGACGTGTAGGCGTTGAGCCACTGCTGGAACTGGCGCTCGGCCCGGGCCGTCTCGTACGGCCAGCGGCCCGCCGGTGCCTTCATCCCGGGCAGGCGCCACGGCTTGGGTGTCAGCCGGGCGCGGAACATGCCGTGTGTCCGGCACAGCTCCCGGTAGATCGGGTCGGCCCCCAGCTCCGCCAGGATGTCGTCCCCGGCCGCCGACGTCGGCTCGGCGAGGCCGGTGACGAACACCCGCAGCCCGGACGCGGTGCGGTAGACCCTGACCCCCAGGTCCGGGTGCCCGGCGGCCCAGGTCGCCAGCGCGTCGAGGCGTTCGGCCACCCGGGCCGGATCGGGGCCCGAGGCGGCCGGGCGTCGCCGGAACAGGCGTCGCAGCAGGCCCTCGGGCCGCAGCGGTTCGGCGAGATCGATGTCGGCGATGAGCAGGCGGTCGGTGTTGAGGACCTCGGCCCCGTACCGGTTGCGGGTTACCACGAGCGCCTGCTCGCCGTCGAGGATGACCTCGTCGAGGATCGGTTCCCGCAGCGGGGTCCGCGGGTAGTAGCGCCCCGGGCGCTCGTCGGAGCGGAACGCGGTCAGGGCGTCGCGCAGGCGCTCGGCGGCCACGGCGCGGGCCTCGGCGACGGACGACATCGACCAGCCCCATACCCGGCGGAACCGGGTCTCTCCCTGCGGGCCGGTCCCCGAGCCTTCGGTCACCGCCCAGAATCGGGGAATCTGCATCGATCCTCCTCATCCCTGGTCGCTGGTCCGTCGCGTGCCGACGACGGAGCACCGGGCCGGCCGTGTCGCGTGGGGAGGGTGCGCCGAACCGGCGGCGGTCACGGTTCCTGGGCACCGATGGCGTACAGCTTGCCCCACCGGTCCGCGAAGTACAGCACGCCGCGCCACATGGCCGGCGTCGACTCGATGCAGCCGCCGACCTTCATGCTCCACAACTGCGTCGGCGTGGCCCGGGTGTCGGAGACGTCGTACGCGTAGAAGTGCCCCGTGCAGTCGCCGATGTAGAGCACGTCGTCCACGACCACCGGCGAGCTCCACGCGCGCGAGACGTGGAACCGCCAGCGCTCCTCGCCGGTCATCCGATCGAAGCCGATCACGTCGCCCGAGTCGGTCGGGAAGATGACGATGTCCTTGTAGAGCGCGGGGGTGCCCAGGATGCCGGCCTCGTCGGCCACCTGGTCGAACGCCCGCCAGACGATCGGGTCGTCGGGCTTGGTAGGGTCGAGCTTGAACATCTGCCCGACCTCGCGGGAGCGGGCGCTGTGCTGCTCCCAGTGCGCCCCGACGTAGAGCATGCCCTCCTCGTCGATGACGATCGTGGCGTCGATGTCGTCACCGGCCCAGAACCGGAACACCCGAGTCGGCGGCTCGCCGTTCTTGAGGCCGGACAGGTCCCAGCCCTGCACAAGCCCGGACGAGTTGGCGAAGTAGGCGACGTTGCCGTAGATGGCGACCGAGTTCTCGATGGAGAAGTCCCAGTCGACCTGCTGCAGCTCCGCGTCCCAGCTCGGGATGTGGTACAGCAGCTCGGGCGCCACGGTGACCCGGCCGTTCGCGTCGTACCCGCGGTTGAGCTTGATGATGTGGAAGTTGCCGTTCTCGCTGTTCTGGAACAGGTAGTCGTCGATGACGAGGCCGGAGGAGTCCCAGTCGTCGTCGCCGTACTTCGGCTGCACCGAGTTGCCGTCGAGCCGCCACAGCTCCTCGGGCCGGTCGCCGTCGTAGGAGATGATCCGGAAGAAACCGTCGCGGGAACCGCTGTACACCAGCGGGTAGCCGTCCGGGTCGAGGGCGAGCGAGCCCTTCACCAGGTCGCCGGTGACGAAGTCGGGGATGATCCGCTCACCGGTGGCGGCGTCGATGAAGTGGATGCGGTGGTCGTACCCGCCCGTGATGATCCACGTGCGACCGTCCCGCTCGATGACGCCCGGCTGCCCGGTCCAGCCGTTGCCGCACCACGTCTCCACCTCGCCCGTAACGCGGGTGGTGCCGCACATGTAGCCGTCCTTGGGGAACGCCCACCGGACGGTCGGGTTGGACCGGATCGCCGGCCCCGTGCCGTAGAACGTCCGCGTCGGGTTGCCGCGGAACGTGAGCAGGCCGGGAGTCTTTCCCTTGTACGGCTTACCGACCCGGGCCGGATCGGACCACCCCGCAAACGGCGTGGTCGTCGGCGTCGGTGGGGCGACGACGGTGGGAGGCGATTCCTGCCAGGTCGCCGGCTCCCCGGTGCACCCGGCGACGGCGACGGCCAGGACGACGGCGAGAACCAGCGCACGCGGTCGACAAGCCCAGGGCCGCATTGCGGTAGTGTGCCGGAGCCCCGGGGAGGGCAGCGCGACGGGGTTGGCCAGTGTCGGCTACTCGACTCGGCGCTGCCCCCACCGGGAACGACTCCTCTGTTGAGGCAACGAAGCCTTTTGGTTTCCTGAAGAAGGCGCCCGGCGGTCAGAGGGATCGGTCGATCGACTGCACGATCTGGATGGGATTGCCGTCGGGGTCGGCGGTCCACGCGATCAGCAGTCGCCCGAGCCATTCGTAGGGCGGGGCCAGGGCGGGCGCTCCGGACGCGACGAGCTCCGCGTAGGCCGCCGCGGTGTCGTCGGTCCAGAGGATGACCGCCGCGCGCTGGCCCGTGGGGATGGGGTCCAGGCCGTGGTCGGCGCGGGAGGAGGTGACCGACGCGATCCCCACCTTGTACCCGTCGAGCGTGAGATCGACGTGGATCGGCTCGCCCTCGCTGGGGGTGCGGAAGGTCTCGACGAATCCGAGCCGGGTGTAGAAGGCAACCGCGCGGGGAAGGTCCTCGCTGAAGAGGATCACTTGTGGTGATCGGAAGGTCCGCATCCGCGGACCATAACCAACTTCGTCGCGCCCGACGAACCCCGGCCCACCCGAGCCCCGCTCAGCCGTGGCCCGACGGCCGAGCGGGGATGGGGCGCCGCCGGTCACCGGCGCGCGGCGCGACGCCGGAACATCCAGGCCGACCACGCCACGGCGACGGCCACGATGCCGGCGCACCAGGCGAGGGCACCGTAGGCGTCGACGCCGGGGGCCTGTCCGGCCAGCAGCGCGCGCGTCGCCTCGATGACCAGCGTGATGGGCTGGCGCTCGGCGAAGGGGGCGAGCCACGCCGGGAGCGCGTCGATGGGCACGAAGCCGCTGGAGAGATAGGGCAGGAACAGCAGCACGAAGCCGTACCCGCTGGCCGCGGCCGGGCTGCCGGAGGCGAGGCCGATGGCGGCGAAGAGCCAGGTGATGGCCACGATGAACCCCAGCAGCAGGCCGATGGCCGCCAGCCACTGGCCCGGGTTCGCCGCCGGCCGGAACCCGAGCAGGACGCCGATGCCGATCACGAACCCGGTGGCGATGAGGTTGCGCAGGACGCTGGCCACGACGTGCCCGACCACGACCCCGTAGGCCGGCACCGGCATGGTCCGGAACCGGTCGATGATGCCGTTCTGGATGTCGGTGGCGGCGTAGACCGCGACGCTCGACGAGCCGAAGCCGGCGCAGAGCACGATCACGCCCGGCACGATGTAGCTCACGTAGTCGATCCCGGGAATCTGGATGGCCCGGCCGAAGACCGTGACGAACAGGAGCATGATCATGGTCGGCAGCATGACCGCCATGACCAGGGCCTCCGCGTCGCGGATGCTGTGGGTGAGGCTGCGGCGGACGAACTGGGCCACGGCGGCGACGGGTGCCCGCCCCGCTCGGGTCGGGGCGGATGGGGTTACGACAAGCGCACTGGTCATGAGGCACTCCGGACGAGCCCGGTCGGGGTGGGGTGGCCGACGCCTTCCGGCCCGGTCTCACCGGTGAGGGCCAGGAAGACGTCGTCGAGGGTCGGTCGACGTACGTCGACATTGAGATCTGTGCGATCAGCGGCGACGGCGTCCAGCTCGGCCAGCGCCCGGGCGACCCCGGCAGGCGTCCCGTCGGTGACCCGTTCGGCCACGACCACGCCCGCGGCGTCCACGAGGGCGACGCGCTCGTCGCCCACCCGGGCCTTGAGCTCGGCCGGGGTTCCCTCGGCGACGATGCGGCCGTGGTGCAGCACGCCGATGCGGTCGGCGAGGGCGTCCGCCTCCTCCAGGTACTGGGTGGTGAGCAGCACGGTCACCCCCTGCTCGGCGAGCTCCCGGACGAAGCGCCACACCTGCTGCCGGCTGCGGGTGTCCAGCCCGGTGGTGGGCTCGTCGAGGATGAGCACCTCGGGCGTGCGCAGCAGGCTGATCGCCAGGTCGAGGCGGCGGCGCTGGCCGCCGGAGTAGGTCCGCGCCGGCCGGTCGGCGGACTCGGTCAGATCGAAGCGGGTGAGCATCTGCTCGACGAGGCCCGGCCGGTCGCGCCGGGGGACGCCGAGAAGCGCGGCCATCAGCCGGAGGTTCTCGCGACCGGTGAGCACCTCGTCGACCGTGGCGAACTGACCGGTGAGCGAGATGCGCTGGCGGACGAGGTGGCGCTCGGTGGCGACGTCGGCCCCGGCCACGGTGACCGAGCCCCGGTCGGCCGGCACGAGGGTGCTGAGGATGTGGACGAGGGTGGTCTTGCCGGCGCCGTTGGGCCCGAGCAGGGCGTAGACCGTACCGCGGGGGATCTCCAGCGAGACCCCGGTGAGCACGCGAGTGGGGCCGAATGCCTTGTGCACGTCCCGCACCACGACGGCCGACCCTTTTCTGTGTGTCATGTACACAGTATATGCCATAAACAGAATCCGTTCCACCCTCTAGACTGGCGGCCGAACAGGGGGTCACCGAATGCCGGAGCCTGACGCACCCGCCGGGTCGCCCGACCCGGCCGACGCGCTTCCCCCGGTGCTGGCCCAGGCCTGGGGACTGGCCCGGACTCCACAGCGCGGCCCGAAACCCGAGCTGAGCGTGGAGTCCATCGTGGACGCGGCCGTACGGATCGCCGACGCGGAAGGACTCGAGGCGGTCACGATGGCGCGCGTGGCCCGCGAGCTCGGCTTCACCCCGATGTCGCTGTACCGCCACGTGGCGAGCAAGGACGACCTGCTCCAGCTCATGAACGACGCGGCGTTCGACATCGCCGTCCCGAGCCCGGAGGAGTCGGCCGGCGCCTCGTGGCGCGAGACCCTGACCGCCTGGACGCGAGCGGTCCGCCGCCACTACCTGCGGCACCCGTGGAAGCTCGACATCCCGATCTCGGGCGTGCCGAACATGCCGAACGCGGTACGCCTCGCCGACTGGGCGCTGCGGGGCATGCGCGAGCTTCCCCTCACCGACGCCGAGCGGATCTCGTTGCTGCTGACGCTGAGCGCCCTCGCCCACGCCTTCGCCCGCATGGACGTGCAGCTGATGCGCGCGGCCCGGGAGCACGGCGACGAGAAGGTGATGGGTGTCGGGCTCGACCGGGCCCTCGCCCGGGTCATCACGGCCGAGAAGTACCCGGACCTTCATCGCCTGGTCGCGGCCGGCGCCTACTTCGGCTCGCCCCCGGGCCCGGCGCCGGCGGTCGAGCTCGCCGAGGAGGACAAGCTCGCCGAGGAAGACCCGGCCGCCCCGACGCTCCCCGAGTTCGAGTACGCCCTCAGCCTCGTCCTCGAGGGCCTCGCGGCGCGAATCCGCGCCGCCACAGCCGAGCCGGCGTAGGTTGCGTGGCGGGTGCGATCATGTGGCGGCGACCCGGAGGCTCGTGGGTCCGCCGGGACACCGGCCGCGCGTGCAGGGCGACCGAGGCCGGCCGGTTCCGCGGTCGCCGGCGGCGGAACGGCGAGCCGGCCTCGGGTCGCCGCCGGTGGTTCCAGCGATGCACGTATCGGAGCACCTCGACCACGATGGTGATGGCGGCGGCCAGCGCCAGGCCGAAGAGCAGCCCCTTGAGCGGGTCGCCGTGGAAGGTCGCGCCGCCGAAATACCCGATCATGGTCGCGTACACGCTCCAGGTGACGGCGGCGATGACGTCAAATATGGCGAACTGTCGGAGTGGGTAGCCGACCGCCCCGGCGGTGAGGGTGGTGGCGGTTCGGCCACCCGGGATGTAGCGGGCGACGACGAGCAGCAGGCCGCCGCGGTGGCTCAGCGCGTCCGTGGCCCAGTCGACCGCCCGTCGTCGGCGATCGCCCCGTCCGGCCCGCCGCAGGACGGCGGTCCCGGCCCGGCGGCCGATCTGGTAGGAGACGTGGTCGCCGATGAACGCGCCCAGCGTCGCGAGCGCGATCACCGCCAGCACGTGGGGTTCACCGGTGGCGGCCGCGAACACGCCGGCGGTGATGACCAGCGTCTCGGACGGCACGACCGGGAAGAACGCGTCGAGTAAGGCGATGGCGAACAGCGCCAGGTACGCCCCGGCGAGCTGATCGCCGACTCCAGTAACTCGAGCATGGGCCGACCGTACGGGCGCGACCGTGCCCGGCGCGTCGGTGAACCGGGGCACCGTATCCCTGAAATTTCTCGGGGTGCGCGGTGCGGCCGGCTCAGGGTCCGACCCTGAGCCGGCCTTGCCTGTTACTAAAGATGGATATATTGAATAATCCTTTGTGCCTGGTCGGGGCTGGGTCGGCATCGCGGTGGTGGCCGGGGCATCACGGCTCCGGGTCGCGGACCGGAGCCGACCGATGTGCCGTGAGCGCGTCAGGCCGTCGGCCCGGCGCCGTCCGCGCTCAGCACCTCGCGGGCCGCCCGCTCGCCGGAGGAGATCGCGCCGTCGATGTAGCCGCACCACCGAACCGCCGTCTCGGTGCCCGCGAAATGCAGCCGGCCGACCGGCTCGCGCAGCGCCGCCCCGACCTGCGTCCAGGCCCCGGGCGGCAGGTGCGCCCCGTAGCAGCCGCGGGTGTACTCCTCGGCGGTCCAGTCCCGCTCCAGGTACGCCACGGGCTGCCGCGCTCGCGGCCCGACGTAGCGGGCGATCGACCGTAGCACCAGGTCCCGGCGCTGCTCGGCCGGCAGCTCGCCCAGCCGCAGCGCCTGCGGACCCTCCACAAAGGCCAGAAGGATGCCCGGCGTCCCCTCGGGCGGGGTCGCGTCGAAGAGCACCTTGACCTCGCCGGTGTCGCTGGCCGCCTCGGCGGAGAGCCCAGCGGCCCGCCAGAACGGCTCGGGGTACACCGCGTGGCACTTGATGACGCTGCCGTGCGGCAGCCGTTGGGTGAGCTGGTCCCGCCGGGCCGGCAGGGCCGGGGTGTACGCGATCCGGCCGGCCAGCGTCGGCGGCACCGCGATGACCGCCCGGGCCGCCCGGTGGGTCTCCCGGTCCGTGTGGACCCGGACCCCGGTCTCATCCTGGTCGATGGCCCGCACCGGCTCGGCCAGCCGCACCACGTCCGGGCCGAGGTGCGCGGCCAGCCGCTGGGCGAGCTGGCCCATTCCGCCGACCACGCGGTCCTGCTGGGCCCCACCCTGCGTGCTGATGAGCGTCTCCAGACCGCGGCCGCTGGCCGCGTAGAACAGCGCGTGCAGCAGCGAGATGTTCGCCGGGGTGGTGGCGAAGACCGCCTCGCAGGCGGTACGGAAGAAGTCCCGGCCCCGCTCGGTCCGGCAGGTGCGCCGCAGCCAGCTTTCGAAGGTCTGGCTGTCGAGGGTCTCGGCGTCGGGCGTGCGCCAGGGCTCGGCCAGGTTGACGGTGCGGCACAGCCGGTCGAACCGGCGCTGGGTCTGGCCGACATCGAGCAGCGTCACTGGATCGAGGTTGGGGACGCGGCCGGTGTAGCGGCGCGCCGTGCCCCGGAACAGCACCAGGGCCGAGCCGTGGGTCGGCTGGGGGTGGGTGCGGAGGCCGAAGCGCGCCAGCTCGCGGTAGAGCAGGTCCTGTCCCGGGCCCACCCATTGGCCGCCCTCATCGATCACCGTCCCGGGAAAGCCCGGCACCTCGACGCTGTGGGTCCGTCCGCCGACGCGGTCGCGCGCCTCCAGCACGCGGACGCTCTTCCCGGCGGCGACGAGCCGGTCCGCCGTGACCAGGCCGGCCACGCCCGCCCCGACCACGATGACGTCGGCGTCGAGGTCGCGATCCACCATGTCGGCCGATGCTAGACGCATTGTCGCGATACGGTGCCCCGCGTACGCACAATGTCATCCCTGGCCGATGCGGGCCGGGGCGGGGCGGGATGTTCCCGCCGCACACGTCAGCGGAAGCGCTCGGCGGCCGTGCGCAGGGCGGTGTCGACGACGTCGGCGAGCGAGAGCGTCTCCTGCTGGTCGACCCAGGTCGCCACCGCGGCGCGGACGGCGGCGAGGAACGTACCGGCGAGCACCCGGGCGCGCACGGCGTCGGCGACGGGGTCCGTCGAGGCCTGTTGCCGCCGGACGCGCTCGAGGATCGCGTCGACCAGTTCTTTCTCCACTGTGGACTGAAGGGCCATCTGGTGGGCGGCCAGCGACGGGTGGCGCCGAACGACCCGCATCTGGGCGATCCACACGGGGTCCAGCTCGGCGAGGGCGTCGACCAGCACCCGCACGCTGCGGGTCAGCGCCTGCCACGGGGTCTCGCTCTCGGGGCGGGCGCGCAGGGCCGCGAGCAGCCGCTCGTACCGGGTCCGCTCGCCGTACAGCAGCGCCTCTTCCTTGTTGGCGAAGTAGTTGGAGAACGTGCGGCGCGACACGTTCGCGTGGTCGGCGACGGCGTCGACCGTCACCGCGTCGAGCCCCTTGGTCGCGGCGAGCTCGACCACGGCGCGGTGGAGCGCGAGGCGGGTGGCCGCCTTCTTGCGCTCGCGCAGTGAGGTCGCGGGCTCCATGGGGCCACGATACCGGGCCGCCGGAAAACTTGCCCGCCAGGAAATTTTGCACAGTGGGCAATCTTTGTGGCAGTGTTGGTGGGTCGCTGTCGACAGCTCCGCGTCCGTGGGCGCCCGGTCTTCTCTCGGGTCCGCGGGCGCTCGGTCATCTCTTCCCTTACGGAGGCACCGTCATGGCCGCCAGGCCTGCCCGCGCTCGCCGCGTCGACCAACGGGCGTCCCGTGCCGGGGCCCGCCCGCACAACGCCGACGGCCGAGCCGCCTCCCGTCGGGTCCCGCCGGACCCGGGGGCGATGAGCCACCGGGAGGTGCTCGAGTCGCTGTCCGGTCTGCTGCTCGTGCTCGCCGTCTCGATGCTCTCCGGCACCATCGTCGCCACGGCGCTGCCCCGCATCATCGGGGCGCTGCACGGCAGCCAGACCCAGTACACGTGGGTGGTGACCGTCACCCTGCTCACCGCCACGGTCAGCACCCCGATCTGGGGACGGCTCGCCGACCTGTTCAGCAAGAAGCTGCTCATCCAGGTCGCGATCGGCGTCTTCATCGTCGGCTCGATCGTCAGCGGCCTGGCGCAGAACACCGAGCAGCTCATCGGTGCGCGGGCGATCCAGGGCCTCGGCGTCGGTGGCCTGCAGGCGCTCGTCCAGGTCGCGATCGGGGCGATGATCCCGCCCCGGGAGCGGGGCCGGTTCAACGGCTACATCGGGGCCGTCATGGCCGTGGCCACGGTGGGCGGGCCGTTGCTCGGTGGCCTCATCGTCGACACGCCCTGGCTGGGCTGGCGGTGGTGCTTCTTCATCGGGGTCCCGATCGCGGCCGCCGCCTTCGCCCTGCTGCAGAAGACGCTGCACCTGCCGACGGTGCGGCGCGGCGACCCGAGGATCGACTACCTGGGCGCCGCGCTCATCGCGGCCGGCGTGAGCACGCTGCTCATCTGGGTCACCTTCGTGGGCAAGTCCTTCCCGTGGGTGTCGTGGCAGACCGTCGCGTTCGTCGGGCCGGCGCTGCTGGTCCTCGCGGTGGCCGTGCCGGTCGAGCGTCGGGCCGCCCATCCCGTGGTGCCGATCGACATCGTGCGGCAACGCGGGCCGGCGCTCGCCATCGCCGCGAGCATCGCCGTGGGCATGGCCATGTTCGGCGGCGCGGTCTTCCTCGGCCTCTACTTCCAGCACGGTCGCGGCTACTCGCCGACCGAGGCCGGCCTGATGATGATCCCCATGATGGTCGGCGTGCTCGTGACCTCCACGGTCTCCGGCCGACTCATCAGCCGCAGCGGCCGGGTCAAGCCGTACATCATCGCCGGCGCGGCCGTGTCCGTGGCGGGCTTCGTGACGCTCAGCGCCATGGGGTGGGGCCACGGCGGGGCGACCGGGTCCAGCCAGCACACTCCACTGTGGATACTTTGGGCGGGGATGCTGCTGGTGGGCGCCGGCGTGGGCCTGACCATGCAGAACCTCGTGCTCGCGGTGCAGAACACGGTGGCCCTGCGCGACCTGGGCGCGGCCAGCGGAGCCGTCACGTTCTTCCGCTCGCTCGGCGGCACCGCGGGCGTGGCGGTGCTGGGCGCGGCGCTCACGAACCGCTTCACCGGCTCCGTCAGCACCAAGCTGGCCGCGGCCGGTGTCGCGGCTCCGGCGGGCGCGGCGAGCGACGCCGTCGACCCGGCGAGCCTGCCCGAACCGCTGCGGGTGATCATCCAGTCGGCCTACGCCGACGCCGTGGGGCACGTCTTCCTCTTTTCGGCGGGCATCGCCGTGCTGGGCCTCATCGCGGCCGTGCTGATGCCGGCCGTCACGCTGCGGACGACCATCGATCTACCCGAGACCGCCCGGGTGGGTGGCGCCACCCGCTCCGAAAGCGAGCCGGCGGGTGGCCGGGGGCGGCCCGCGGGCGACACGGAAGGCGCCGGGGCGGTGCACCGGTCCGCGGGCGCCACGGTGGCCCGGCCGACGGGGGCCAGCCCGGGTCGTACGGCCCCACCGTGCCCGGCCCGCGCCGGCTCGGGCCGGTCGGGTTCCGGGCAGGCGTCCCGCAAGCGCCGACCGCACAAGGCGACCCGCCGCAGGTAGCGGTCGCCGGCACCGCCGGGCGCCGACCAGCTTGGCCGCGAAGGTCCACTGGTGACGATGGCGGTCGCCTCCGCCCAGCCTCGGTCGGCCGTGCCGCCCGCCGCCGACGCGCGATGAACCTGGGTGGGGTTGGCTGATGGCCCTACCCTCGCGTGGGTGCGCCGTTTCGACCTTCGGGACCGTATCGCTCGGCTCGACCCGGTGCGCGACTACGCCGAGATCGTGCGGTTGCTGATGTTCTACGAGTTCCCGTGGGATGTGCGGATGGCGGGCCGGCTGATGATCTGGCATTTGTACGCCAACGGGCCGGTCGCCGCCGCCGTGGGCCGTACGGACAACCTGCTCTCGCGGTCCGAGGTGACCTCGCTGGCGTTCGGCGACCTGGTCGAGCACGGCTTCGACTCGCCGCGGGGGCGCGAGGTCCTGCGGTTCATCAACCGGGGCCACCGTGGCACCCGGGTGACCGCCGGTCACAAGGCGTTCGCGCTGGCCGCCCTGGCGGTGACGCTCGTCCGGTGGCTCGACCGCTACGGCTGGCGGCCGGCCACCCGCGGTGAACGGGCCGCGCTGGCCACGTTCTACGCCGAGCTCGGCCGGCGGATGGGGGTGCGCGACCTCCCGCGCGGGTATGACGAGCTGGCGGCGTACCTCGCCGGTTGTGAGGCTGGCTTCGCGCCGACACCGGCCGGGCGGCTGCGCAGCGAGCGTACGCTCGCGATGGCCCGGGCCCGGGTTGCTTGGCCGTTGCGGCCGCTGGTCCGGCCGGTGGTCGCGACGCTCCTTGACCCCGGCGTCCGGGCGGCCGTCGGCCTCCGGGCGCCGGCCAAACCTGTCCGGCTCGCCGTGTCTGCCGTGCTGCACCTGCGCCGTTGGATCGTCCGACTGCTGCCGCCGCGCGCCACACCGACGACACCCCGGACCCGGCGTGGCCAATCCGGCACCTGAGCCACCACCGACCCGACGGTCGTGTCCCGGTCACCAACCTCTGTGGGTAGGACAGCTAGGCCGGTTACCCAGGCGGCAGCCGGCCGTACCCGGGCTGGCGCCGGTCGGTGGTCCGGCGGCGTCCCTGGTGGCGATGGTGGTCGCGGTCGCGGGCCTGCTTCTGTGGTGGTGGGGTGCCCCGCGGCTGATGCGGGCGTACGCGCTGCTGTCCCGCCGCCTGCTCGGTGCCGAGGCCACGGCCGCCGTCACCGCGCGCGTGCGGCAGCAGTTGGCCGCGCAGGCGGCCCGCCCGAAGCAGTCCGCCGCGCTGGCCCGGCTGACCCCGCGCGAACGCGAGGTGCTCGCCCTGGTCGCGGAGGGGCGGACCAACGCGGCCATCGCGGCCCGGCGCTTCATCACCGAGAAGGCGGTCGACAAGCACCTCACCAGCATCTTCCGCAAGCTCGACCTGCCCGCGTCGGCCGAGGACAACCGCCGGGTCCTGGCCGCGCTGGCCTACCACCGGCAGTGACCATCAGTTCGCTCGGCGCTCGGGCCCGTGGCGCTCCGGGCGTCGAGCGGTCACGGTCGATCGCATGACGGACCCCAGAGCCCGAGGATGTCCGCGATCGGTCAGCCGGTTCGGAAGTAGGTGCGGGCGGAGGTGGGCAGCAGCACCGCGGCGGCGGCCGTGGTGGCGACGAGGACGGTGTAGAAGTAGCCGAGATAGAGGTACTCGAACCCCTGCAGCGGCGCGGCCCGCGGGTCCAGCAGCAAGCCCAGGAACCCGGCATCCAGCAGGAGCAACAGCGCCGCCGACCCGGCACCGGCCACCCACACCAGCGCCCGGGCCACTCGGCTGGCCCGAGCGATGAAGAGGCCGAGCAGTGCGGCGGCGAGCGCCAGGCCGCCGAAACCAAGCACGTCGACGAATCCCTCGTCGCCGAGCTCCCGGGTCGCGTCGGCCGGGCCGGTGGCGAGCCTGATCCCGTAGTAGATCGCGAAGACGATGGGCTGCGTGGTGGCGGCCGTGTACAGCAGCAGGCTCGCGGCCGTCACCAGGCCTGGCCGGGCCGGCGATGACGGGGGCGCCGGCGCCCAGGGACCCGCGACGTACGGCTGGGGCGGGGCGGCGGGGTAGGGCGGCCCGGCGGCGTGCGGCCGCGCGGCCGGGTAGGGTTCGCCGGCCGGAACGTACGACCTGGCCGGCGGCGCCTGGCGCAGCTGTCGCAGTCCGATGTAGACGGTGCCGAGGGTGCCGATCGCCGAGATCAGCAGGCTCAGCGCTTCGTACAGGGTCATGACGTCACCGCCACGCGGTCGGTGACGGCTCGCGTCGCCGGGCCGGACGGTCGCCGCGCAGTCGGCCGGTTTACCGCACCCGCGCGGGCGGCGTCGGCGAAGCTGCTCCACCGCATCCAGCGGTGAAACGCGCGGACCGCCGAGCGGGCACCGTCGAGCCGGACCCGGCCTTCGGTCAGGGCCGCGGCCAGCGTGATCCGGCCCATGTACACCTCGAACAGATCGCTCACGCTGCCGGTCACGAAGAGATCGATCGGCAGGGACGGGTCGCTCAGGCAGACGGACACGTCGCCCGGTTCCAACGTCATCCAGATCCGGCGGGTCGGGACGCCGGGGAACTCGAACTGGATCACGGTCCGGCCGGGTGGCAGCGCGTCGCGGTTCACGTGCCGCGAGATGAACAGCATCAGTAGCTCGGGGTCGAGCTCGCTCGGCTCCGGGCGCTGAGGACCCAGCGGGCCACCCACTCGCCGAGCGCGTGGACCACCGGCCGCAGCGCCTCGCCGGCCGTGGTGAACCGGTACCGCCCGTCGGGCTGTCGTTCGATGATCCCGTCCCGTTGGAGCCGCCGGAGCCGGCTGGACAGGACCGACCGGGAGATGCCGGGTAGGCCGCGCTCGATGGCGGTGAAGCCGAGCGGACCGTACAGCATCTCCCGGATGATCAGCAGCGTCCAGCGGTCGCCGAGCAGCTCGGCCGCCTTGGCGACCGGACAGTACTGCCCGTAGCTGCGCACAGCGGCCATTGTGCCCGCTGTTTCGGCCCGTCGCGGTTCGACTTTCGAACTTCCAACGACCGCCGGCGATTCCTATCGTGGCCAGCCATGGATGCTTTCGCCGCCACCCGCGGGCCGAACTCGCTGATCGAGGGATTCGCGGGCACCATCACCACGCCAGTCGACGCGAACTACCCGGCGGCCCGCGCGATCTGGAACGGCCAGGTCGACCGGCGGCCGGCCGTGATCGCCACCTGTCGCGACGCCGGCGACGTGGCGGCGGCTGTTCGGTTCGCGCGCCGCGAGGGCCTCCCGGTGGCGGTTCGGGGCGGCGGGCATCATGTCGCCGGCCACAGCCTGTGTGACGGCGGCCTGGTGGTCGATCTTTCCGCGATGCGCGGCGTTGCCGTGGACGCGGCCGCGGCAGAAAGCGATGGGAATACATCGGTACTGGTCGACGGTGGTGCCCGGCTCGGCGACCTCGATCGGGCCACGCTCGGCACGGGCCTGCTGGTGCCGTCCGGAATCGTCACCGACACCGGCGTCGGTGGGCTGACGCTCGGCGGTGGAGTCGGCTGGATGATGCGGCGGTTCGGCCTCACCTGCGACAGCCTGACGGCCGTCGAGATGATAGCGGCCGATGGCACCCGCCTGGTCGCCGACGACCGGACCGACCCGGAGCTGCTCTGGGCGCTGCGCGGCGGCGGGGGCAACTTCGGCGTCGTCACCCGGTTCCGCTTCCGGACCCACCGGATCGCCCCGGCGGTCGTCGCCGGCTTCGTCGTCTACGACCGGGGCCACCGCGCGGTGCTTCGCCGGCTGTTCGAGTATCAGATCGAAAGTCCTCGCTCGGTGACCACCATCGCCTTTCTCCGGCTGGCCCCGCCACTGCCCTGGATGCCACCGGACGTGGTCGGTCGGCCGGTCATCATGCTCGGCGTCGTGGCGACCGGCGACCCGGAGGCCGCGTTCGCGGCGGTCGCCCCGCTCCGCCGGTTGGGCACCCCCTGCGCCGATACGGTGGCCGGGCGGCCGTTTCTGGGCCACCAAGCGGCGATCGACGCCGCCAACCCCAAGGGGCGCCGCTACTACTGGTCGTCCCAGTACGTCGCGACGGTGAGCGAGGAGCTCGGCGAGCGCCTGCTCGCTCACGCGCACGAACTGTCGGCCCCGGCGAGCCTCATCGCGCTGTTTCAGCTGGGCGGAGCGACCGCCGACCCTCCCGTCGCCTCGTGCGTGCCCTTCCGCGCCGCCTCACTGCCCGTCACGTACGGCAGCCAATGGGTCGACCCCGCCGAGGACGACCATCACCGCGCGTGGACGCGGGCGGCCGTGGCGGAACTCGTCCCCCACGGTCTGGGTCGGGGATACGTCAACTTCGAGGGCGACCGCGGGACCAGCGCGGCGGCCGCGTTCGACGCCGCCGCGTACGCGCGGCTGCGCGTGGTGAAGCGCGCGTACGACCCGGAGAACGTCTTCCACCACAACGTCAACATCACTCCGGACGGCCCCGAGTCACCGGACAGCGAACGGCGCCTGGCCTGACGGACCTGGGGATGCGACGGGGCTGATCGCGACGGACGGAGACGGCCCGCTGACTCGACCCCCCTGGGCGAGGGCAGCCCCGTTCCCGCCCACGGCGGTCGTGGGGCGGCGAGCTGCGCGACGGCACGAAGCAACGCCAAGCGGGACCGCCGGTTACTCGACCACTGCGTGCTCGACGCGGTGGCCGGCTCCGACTACCCGGTGCTGTCCGGGGTGGAGTGCGCGCACGCCGCCCCGATGCTGGCGCCACCGGTCGGGGTGCGCGCCACGGTGTCCGGGCCCGAGTTGATCATCGATGAGGCCGCGGTGAGTCCATGACCCGTGAATCGCAGGTCCTCATATTGCTGTAGCGACGGGTGCACCTCGCGCCGGCAGGGGTTCAAACGTGGGTGTCGCCATCCGGGCGGGTCACGAAGCGGGCAATGTTCGCAAACGATCCGTATTGGTCGATTCTTTGTGCTGCCCGACCATCGATGTTGAGGCTAGACTCGACATACGTCTCGTGGCTGGACCAGGGCGTAGCACCCGGCTGCGGGGCCGTGTTTGTGCGGGCGACGGGGAAGGAACGCGGTTTGCCGTGGGCAGCGAAACGACGTTCTTCGCGACGATCATCTGCCCTCACACGGGTCTTCCCATGGTCGGTCGGTTCGTCTGGAACGGGGCAGCCTATGAGCTGATCGCCGCGTCCAAGCAGCGACCGGGCAGCGTGCTCCCGGAGGAGGGCCGCGGCCGGGTCGCCACCTACCAGTCGCACGCCAGCTACCGGTGCCCCCAGTGCGGGGCCAGCAGCTTCGTGCAGTGCGGACGCTGCAGTCAGCTGGCCTGCTGGGAGGAGAGCTGGGAGATCTTTCGGTGCCCGCGATGTGGGGACTCGGGCCCCGTCCACGACTTCATCGAGCGCATCACGGGCGGGCGGGGTTGACCAGGGGCGGCCGGCGAGGGATGCGCTCATGCGTTCGGTGACCGGGATGCACGGCCGATACGACCTGCGGTCCGAGCTGAGTTCCGGCGGCGTCGGAATCATCTACGCGACCGACCGGCCGGACATCGTCTACAAGGAGTACAAGGACGCCGCCAAGCCGCCCCAGCGGCAGCATTTGGAGCTGCTCGTCAGCATCGGCCGTCAGGTGATTGTGGAGCAGCGGATTCCGGTCGGCGCGCAGCCTGAGTCATCGATCAACTGGCCGCTGGACATCGTGTCCGGTCCTGGGGGAGCGGTCACCGGCGTGATACTGCCGGCCATCCCGAGGCCGCTGTACCACGAAGACCACAACAGGCCACGCGACCTGCAGTTTCTCATCCTGGCCCGGTCCAACCCGCCAGCGGCGGACGCGCGCGTCGCGCTTCTGCTGCGGATGGCCGAGATCTTTGCTTACATCGACTTCCGTAAGCTCGTTCATGGGGACCTCAGCTACCGGAACCTGGTCTGGACGCTGCGACCCGAGCCCGTCATGTACCTCATCGACTGTGACGGGATGCGGCCGCAGGACCCACCGCCAACGGAGGGTGTCCAGTCGATCGGCTTCACCGACCCTCGAGTCATCGAGGGGTCGATCCCGGCGCATGACCACCGCAGCGACTGGTACGCCCTGGCGCTGGCCATGTACCGCGGCCTTCTGTTGCGGCCCGGAAACCTCGAGAAGCGCGACGGACGCTGGCCGAAGGTGAGCAACCTGCCGCCCGAACTGGACGCCCGGATCGCCGCGTTGTTGCGGCAGGCCCTCGACCATCCGCTGGACGCCGACGCACGGCCAACGCCTGCCGAGTGGGTGGCCGCCCTACGCGCGGCCTATCTACCAAATGGCGCCTGGGACAGAAAGGCGCTGGCCGCGCTGGACCGGGTCGCCGAGAAGCGCCCGCAGCCCACGCCGGCGTTCACTCCGCTCCCGCCCGTCTCCGACGGCCGGTCCCCGACACGTCGACCAACCGGGCGCCCACGACCGCGTCCGCGACACCGGCCTGCTCCCCCGTTGCAGCCTTCCCTTGGGCCACCGTACGGCCTGCCGTCCTCCTCTCCGTCGCCGTACGGACCGCCGCCTCCCCCTCCGCCGCTGTACGGCCCGCCGCCGCCTCCTCCTCCGTCGTCGTACGGCCTGCTGTCCTCCTCTCCGTCGCCGTACGGCCCGCCGCCTCCTCCTCCGTCGTCGTACGACCCGCCGGCTCCCCCTCCGTCGCTGTACGACCCGCCGCCGTCCTCACTGATACCGTCCGGCCCGATTTCCCTACCGTCGCCGTACAGCCCGCCGCCTCCGCCCTATCGACCGCCGAGCGACAGGCAGCCCAGCGCTCTGGCGAGGTGGGCGATGACGAAAGGAAGCCGCTACCACGCGACTTCGTGGGCGATGACCTGCTGCGCCTGGCCGGCGTCGCTGATACTCCAGATCATCGTGTTGACCCAGCTGGTGAGAACGCCGCCCTACTACCCACGGCGCACCTGGGCCATCGTCGCGGCGGCCTTCTATCTCGCGCTCTCGGCGCTGCTTACCCTCTACTGTGGATTGGCCTGGCTGCTCGATTCCGACTCGGCCCCGAGCAACACGGCAGATGTGCCTCCGTCACCGTAACGAACAAGGGAGCTGTTCATGTCCGAGTCGTCTGAAGCGTTCGCAATCTTCCCCGTGTTCCTGGTCGTGGACGTGAGCGCATCGATGGCAGGTGGCCCGATCGAGGCGGTGAATCAGGCCCTGCCCGCGCTGAAGGCCGAAATGCAGTCCAACCCCCTCGTCGGCGAGATCGCCCGCGTCGCGCTGGTCACGTTCTCGGACGAGGCCCGGGTCCAGATTCCGCTGGCAGATCTCGCCTACACGACGCTGCCTGAAGTGCTCGTCGAGGGCGGCACGAACTTCGCGGCAGCGTTCCGTGGCCTGCGTCAGGCGATCGACCAGGGCATGGCGAGTCTCCCGAAGGGAACGCCGGTCTATCGGCCGGTCGCCTTCTTCATGAGCGATGGGGAGCACACGGCACGTGAAGACTGGTCGTCCGCGTTGGCAGAGGTCAAGGATGAGAGGTGGAAGTGGCGCCCGGAGATCGTGTCGTTCGGTTTCGGGGAGGCGAATCGCGACGCGATTCGCAAGGTGGCGACCCGGTACGCGTTCATGGCCAAGGACCATGACCCCGTTGTGCAGGTACGGGAGATCATGAATGCATTGATCGGCAGCATCCGCACGACATCGGTCAGCTTCCGTGACCCGAGCCAACAGGACGGCCTGCGCCTCGAGGTGCCCGCCGAGCACTTCACGCCGCTGCCCCGGTTGGAGACCTGATGGGGGATCAGGAGGTACGCGACCTCAGCACCCAGGCGCCGACCATAGGCCGGGTGATGCCTTTGGCCGGGGCCGCCACGCGGGAAGGCCAACCGCCGCGCCGACCCGAGGTCGCCCTGGACGCCGCGGCGAGCGATGGGGTGCGCGCGGCCGGTGCATCACTGGCCGGAGTGCGCCATCTCAGCGAAGGTACGTGCCGGCAGGACAGCTTCGGGATCTTTGTCGTGCAGCCCGGCCGGATCTGCGTGGTGGTGGTTGACGGCCTCGGTTCCCGAGTCGCATCGCACCTCGGGGCGGACCTGTTCGTGGACGCCGTCGGGCAACTCACCTGGGAGAACCAGGGCCTGGCCGCACCGGCGGACCTACTCGTCGCCGCCAGCGAGCGAACCGAACAGGTCGCCGCGAGCGTGTACGGGCTGAGCGCGTCCGACATCGCGTTCGTCGGTCTCGTCGCCGTGATCGGGCCGGACCAGGGCGAGGTAGCCAGGCTGGGCGACGTGAGCGCCTTCGCCCTGGCCGGCGACGAGTTCACCGAGGTCTTCGAACCGGACGATAAGTTCATCAATGTCGTGGAGATGAGCCTGCCGAATGCCGAGGCGGCGCACAAGATCGAGGTCAAGCCACTGCCGCCTGGGCCGATGGTGTTCGCCACCGACGGTCTGGCCCAGGACCTGCGTACCTCGGCCGCCGTCCGAGCCTGGCTGGCGGACTACTGGCGGTCACCCCTGACCGCCTTCGCGATGGGCGACAGTCTCCGCTACCGACGGCAGGGCTCGCACGACGACCGAACCGGTGTCGTCGTCTGGCCATCCACATAGGACCCGGTCAGGATATGCATTGGGTCGTCCAGTCTCGCGACGCCAGCCGTGGTCGGCTCACTTGGCCCGGCCAGCGTTTTCCGGGCCGGTGCCCTGACGGCCCGAGAGCCTCAGCCCGACGGCTGGCGGGCCGACGGCGCTGGCCGCGGATGCGCAGCTGACGATCGCGTGCAGACCGACGCCTTGGTGAGCACGTCTTCCACCACAACGGCAACCTCGTCCCGGCCGGCCCCGGAGCGCGAACGGCGGCCCGCCTGACCATGCCGTGGTTGACCGGTCCAACCGCGCGTCGGCGGCGGCCGCTAGCCTGCCACCCATGATTGTCGAGATCCGAACCTATCGGCTGCACCCGGGGACAGGCGAGGAGTTCGTCCGGCTCATGCGGGAGGAGGCGATGCCGCTGCTGGCCGCGGCGGGCATTCGCGTGCTCGACGCCGGCCTCTCCCTGGTCGCCGACGAGGGGCACCAGGACGCGTACCTCATTCGGGCGTTCGACAGCGTCGAGGATCGCGAGGCTCAGGAGGAGGCGTTCTACGGCAGCGACGCCTGGCGGAAGGGCCCCCGGGAGGCGATCCTGTCGAAGATCGTCAGCTACCACACGGTCGTGATCGAGGTCCCGGACGGGTTGCCGCCGGAGTCGGTGTATCGCCCCGGTTCCGCCGCCTCCGCCTGACGGCCGGCGGGTCTCGGCGAGTGGGGCCGACCGGCCCGGCCCGGTCGGCCCGTCACCCGCCGAGCGCCACCGCCCCGTCAACCGCGACCGCGTTGACGGGTTTGACGAGCGGGACCGCTGGCTGCTCGACCACTGCGTGCTCGACGCGGTGGCCGGCTTCGACTATCCGGTGCTGGCCGGGGTGGAGTGCGCGCACGCCGCCCCGATGCTGGCGCTGCCGGTCGGGGTGCGCGCCACGGTGTCCGGAGCCGAACTGATCATCGATGAGGCCGCGGTGCTTCCATGACCCTGGTAGGACGCCGGTGCGTTGCTGATGGGCAGCGCTGCCGACGGGCTGCGCTGCCGACCGGCGCGGTACGGTCGGCCTCATGGCGAGTCGGAGCGCGCGGGCCGGGCTGGTCGCCGTCGTGGCGGCCGTGGTGGTGGCCGGGGTGCAGCTGAGCGGCGAGGCGACGGCGTGGGGGCCGCGGCTGCTCGGCATGCCGCTGCTGCTGGCCGCGGCGGGCGCGCTGTGGTGGTCGGACCGGGCGCCGGTGCCGGTGCTGGTCGGCACCGCGGTGGCGGCGCTCGCGTACTACGTCGCGGGCGGCCCGCCGGGCCCGGAGCCGGTGCCGTTCGTGGTGGCGCTGTACGGGGTGGCGCGGGCAGGCTACCGGCGGATCACGATCCTGGCCGTGCCGGTGGCGGTCCTGGCCGTGGTGGTGGCCGACCAGTGGATGGCGCGGGTGTCCGGCGCACCGGCGGAGGGCGGCGACCTGGTGGCGGTCGCCGCGGTGCTGGTGGCCGCGGTGGCGCTGGGCGAGCTGGCGCGGGCCCGCGACGGCCAGCGGCGCGCGCTGCGGGAGCAGGCGGCCGCGGAGGAACGGCTGCGCATCGCCCGGGAGCTGCACGACACGCTGGCCCATCAGCTGACGGTCATCAGCGTCCAGGCGGCCGGGGCGTTGCGCCGTCGCGAGACGAGGCCGGAGCTGGCCTATCCGACGCTCGAGACGATCCGGCGGGTGGCCGGTGAGGCGCTGACCGAGCTGCGCCAGGTGCTGGGCGTGCTGCGGGCCGGTCCCGAGCCCGCGCTCCCGCCGGCCGACAAGTCGCCGGTGCGGGGTCTGGCGGGGGTGCGTGGCCTGGCGGCGCAGGCGGGCGTCGAGGCCAGCGTGACCATCGCCGGTGAGGCGGCTCCGCTTCCGTCTACTGTGGAGCATGTGGCGTACCGGCTCATACAGGAGGCGCTGACCAACGTGGCCCGACACTCGGGGACGACGCAGGCGGAGGTCCGCCTGACCTACGGACGCGACGACCTGCTGGTCGAGGTGCTCGACCGTGGGCGCGGCGGCGACCCCGCGGGCGGGTTCGGCCTGGCCGGCATGCGGGAACGGGTCGGCGAGCTGGGCGGGGAGCTCGCCGCCGGCCCGCGGTCGGGCGGTGGGTTCGCGGTGCGGGCGCGGCTGCCCCTGACCACGGCGAGGGTCCGGGCGGCATGATCAGCGTCCTCATCGCCGACGACCAGGAGCTCGTGCGGGCCGGCCTGCGCGTGATCCTGGACGAGCCGGACCTGACGGTGGTGGCGGAGGCGTCGACCGGGGTGGAGGCCGTACGGCTCGCACAGCGCCACCGCCCGGACCTGGTCCTCATGGACATCCGGATGCCGGAGCTGGACGGGTTGGAGGCGACCCGCCGCATCGTGGCCGACCCCGAGCTGGCCGGCACCCGGGTCGTCGTGCTCACCACGTACGACTTGGACGAGTACGTGTTCCGGGCGTTGCGGGTCGGGGCCAGCGGCTTCGCCCTCAAGGACCTCGACCCGTCGGCGCTGGTCGACGGGCTGCGGGCGATCGCCCGGGGCGAGGGCCTGCTCGCGCCCGCGCTCACCCGCCGGCTCATCGAGGCGTTCGCGGCCCGGCCGAACCGGCACGTGCCGCCGCTCGACCCCAGCGTGCTGACCGAGCGCGAGCGGGAGGTGCTGGACCTCGTCGTGCGGGGACGGTCCAATGAGGACATCGCCGAGCAGCTGCACATCAGCCCGGCGACTGCGAAGACGCACGTGAGCCGGATCCTCAGCAAGGTCGGGGCCCGGGACCGGGCGATGCTGATCATCATGGCGTACGAGTCCGGGTTGGTGACGCCGGGCCGGCCCTGACGGCGGTGGCCGTATCCGCGTCCGGACGGCGGGGCCGGGCGATGGCGGCCGGCTGCCCGCTCGGTGTCGACAGCCCGGGCCGGGCGGTGGCGCGTACAACTTTGGCGTACGCGAACTTACGGCGCGCGACCGACGCGAGCCTCCGGCCCCGGGCCGTACGGTCTCCCGTGCCGCCTGCGTCGGCCCGGCCCCGGCGCCATTCCGGCCGGGGAACGCTCGTCGGGCCGGCCGGCCCCGGTCCAGGGATCAATGAGCACCCGGTCGACGGCCGGGCGCGGGCGGCCAGGGACGAGCCGAGAAGGGGTATTTCTGCATGCGTGGGTTGACCGTGTTCTGCCTCGCCGCCGGACCGACCGGGTCGCTTGTCGCGACGACACTGTGGACCGACGGACGCTACGGCACCGCGGGTGGGACGGTCCTGGTGCTGGCCATGACGCTGTGGTGCTTCGGGCTGGTCGGGCTGATGGAACGCGTCCGGCCCGCCGCACCACGTATCGCGCCGGTTCTGTTGCTCTACCTGCTGTTCGGCGTGACGGGCGGCATGGCGTTCGGCTTCCAGGGCTTCTTCGAGGCCGTGTTCGGCGCCAACGCCGCCGAGTCGCTGGACGCGCTCGCCGTCCACCCACTCGAGTCGACGCTGCTGCTCTGGATTCCCGGCCCGATGATGCCGACCGGGTTGCTGCTGCTCGCGATCCTGCTGGCGTGGCGGCGCCTCGTTCCTCTGTGGACGGCCGGTCTGCTGGCCCTGGGCGGGATCGCGTTCCCGTTGAGCCGCATCCCTCGGATCGATCTGGTGGCGTACCTCGCGGATGGGCTCATCGTCATCGCCTTCGCGGCGATCGCCGGGTTCCTCGTCACGGGGCGACTCGACCGTGCCGTCGCCGCCGCGGCCGGGCGGGACCACCGGGCGTAGGCGTCCCGAAGCACCGTCTCCTGGCCGCCGCCGCTCGGGTGCGGCCCGGCGGTAGGAGCGGCTGGGCCGCCGGCGGCACCGGCGGGGATGTGCAGCTGACGTTGCCCGCCGGTGCCGCCGTGACGTCGATCTCCCGGGCGATACTCTCTGGCACGGGGTCTCCGCGTGGGCCCGCCGGGATGGAAGGAGACGCGGATGAGTGACAAGCAGGTGCGCCAGGTGGTCCTGTCGACTGACAACCTGGACGAGTCCATTCGCTTCTACGAGAGCCTCGGGTTCACCCTGAAGTTCCGCGATGGCGCTCACTACGCGGCCCTCGACGGCGGCTCGATCACCCTCGCTCTCGCCACGCCGCTCGACCACCCGCTTCCCGGCAAGGTGGTCGTCGCCATCCGGACCGAGGACGTCGACGCGGCCGCTGCGGAGGTCGAGGCGGCCGGCGGGGCCGTCGTGAAGGCACCGTACGACGACGCGCACGAGCGCCGCGCGGTGGTTTACGACAACCAGGGCAACGGGCTGGTGTTCTACAAGCCGCTGTCCCGCTGACGGACAGCGGGATATCCGGCCATCGGCGCGCCGGGGATGCCGCCGCCATCTCACCCTCGCGGCCCTCGCGCGGCCGGCCCACGGCCGCCGGGCGGTGAGGAAGCGACGGCATACCCCAGCGGCCGGCATCGACGACAACCCCGTGAACCCCACCACGGTGGGTTCACGGGGGTTGCGATGTCTTGAGGCATCACTGATGCCCCGGCGAGGCCGATCGTCCGGGCACCACCAGACGAACCCGGGTGGGGTTGGTTGGCGGCTTCTCTCCGTCAGGTGCACCGATCTGCCGCCGGTCGGGTGGGGCCTTCGCGCCGGCCCGCCACTGCGGTGGCATGTCCTTCGGCCAGTGATCGGGAGCTCCTTCGAAGTCACGGCTCACCGCCGCGCAGCGGTGGAAGACGTCACTGGACGCCGCTTGGTAGGCTCATCCGCCCGAAGGGTCCGACACGGCCGATGAGGTGGAGTCGGTGGTGGCGGTCTCTTTCACCGGTGACCCCTGTCTGCGCCGCTCACGTCCGGCGGCGCATGGTCAGCGTCGTTCACGCCAGCGGCGCGCAGTCAGCGCCGTCCACGTCCGACGGCATCCGCACCGTCCACGCCGGCGGTGCCTTCAGCACCGTCCACGCCGGCGGTGTTCCGTCAGCGCCGCTCACGCCCAGCGGCGGCTCAGCCGTGACCTGGGGACGACAGGAGGGCGTGTGGTACCGATCGTGCGGTGGTCATGGCCGCTGGTGGCGGGGGAGCCTGCATCCCGACTTGTGGCTGCCGGCGTGACTCTGCCGGGTTGGGCACACCGTCGCTCCCAGTTCGTCAGGTGGACCGTCAGGCGGGCGGTCCTCCGGCGCACGCAGCCGGGTTCGAGCGGGCTCAGTGGGTACGGACTCGGCGGGTAGGAAGCGAGAGGCCGAGCTCACGTACGGAATTCATGACGAGTACGGGTGGTGACCCCATGAACGAGAGGCTTGCGATCGCAACCGCACCGGTGGGCGCGATCGTGGCGGAGGCGACCAGCCTGCGGGAGTTCTTCGCGCAGCAGTGTCCGGCGCTCGGGCGCGAGCTCGGGCCGGTGACGCTGGAGCCGGAGGCTCCGGAGCGGGTGCGGGCGTTCTGGGAGACCTTCGGCTGGACCGACGAGCTGGAAGAGGACGGGTGGCTGTCGCGACCGGAGGTGCCGGCCAGCCGGGAGACGGTACGGGAGCTCCTTGAGGAGATGCGGGAGGACGACGTCGAGCTGCAGGGGAGCTTCCGCAGCGCTACCGGCTGGTGAACGTCGACCGGGACGGCATCGGGTTCGCGGTGACCAACGAGGACGGGGACCCGGCCGACCCGCCGGTGGTGGCGGTGATCTCCGATACGGGGGCGGTGGTGCCGGAGCACTCGAGCTACCTGAACTTCTGCGCCAACAAGCTCGTGCGCAAGTGCTTCCTGGGTTGGCACACTCTGCGGGTAGATTTCTCGAACTATGCGTTTGCGGCGGCGGCCGAAGCGCCGTGGCCGCTGCTGTCGCCGGCGACGCGGCGGCTCGCGCCCGACGTGTGGCTCGTCCCGAACTACGAGTTGGTCGTGGAGCCTGGGCGGGACTGCCGCATCGCCTACGCCAGCGTGAAGGAACTCACGCGTTGGCTCATGGAGCTTCCCGGCGACCTGGCTCTCGACCTGGCCGTGCTGCCGTGGGACGCGTTCCAGGTCGAGAGCTTCGCGCGAGTCGAGGCGCTGCTCGAACCGGGCGCGCGGAGCTTTCCGGGCACCGGCCCGGGTGAGCGGATCGTCGTCGGGGCGGTCGAGGAGCGTCCGGTGCTCGTGTGGCAGCTTCCCGCGCGGTGCGAGGTGCTGACCGAGCCGAGCCAGACCGAGTGGCTGTGCGAGCGGCTCCGGGCTTCCGCTGAGCCGCCGGAGGCGGGGTCGTCAGCCGCCGCACCGTCGACGGTGCGGGAGCCGGTCCGGGATGAAGATCTGGTCGCGCTCGATGAGTTGGTGGCGGAGTTGTGCCCGCACCATCGGGTGACGAGGCGGCCCATCGAGCTGGAGCCGGATGCGCCGGAGCGGATGCGCCGGCTGTGGGCGGTGCTGGGCCACAGTCACGCCACGGCCAAGCTCCGTCCCCTGACGCGTGCGGAGAGCCGGGCGGCGCTCGAGCAGATCTTCGCGGACTGGTACGCGGAGCCGCGGAGCCGGAGCGTGTGGGCTCCGGAGGGCGGGCCCGAGGCCTACTTCGCGGCGCTACCGGAGCGATGCCGGCTGCTGCGGCCGGGCCGGGACGAGATCGACCTCACCGACGAAACGGGGGCCGTCGACGACCCGCCCGTGCTCGTCATGCGCAAGCGACGGCCACCGATCATCACCGAACGCCGCTCCTACGTCGAATGGCTGATCTGGGAGCTCGTCACGACGGTGACGCGGTCACGGTGGGCGCGCTACGACGGGCACTCGGGCATTCGGGGCGAACGCCTCGTGCCCAGCCTCTACCCGACGCTGGAGCGGCTGGGGGAGGGCGTGTACCGGATCCGGATGCCGGAGCACCTGCGGACCGACTCGATACCGGCGTACCCGGACGTCGTGGTCTACCCGACCCTCGGCCACTACTTCCGGTGGGTGCTCGCGCTGCCCGACGAGCAGCTCCGATTCGTCAACGCGCCGGAGGCCATGACGTTTGAGGTTCGCCTGCCCGGAGCGTGGGACCTGACGGAGGCGGCACCCGACGGGTTTCGTCGATTTCATCCCATGGACAACGGGCGGGTGAGGGAGGACTTCTGGGAGGCCGTGGGTCAGATCGGGGACGTCTACCTGTGGTTGTTCATGAGCGCGAGGAGTGACGAGCTGTTCGTGAGCTTCGATCCGAGAAAGGAGGATGAGGTTCGCGCGATTCTCGCCGCGCACAATCTCAGAATCAAGCACGTCGATAGGATCCGAGAGGATTACGACGAGTACGGGTGGTGACGGGCCCGGCTCGCCTCACCGTCGTCCGGCTCGCCGCCCGGTCGGGCGGAGCCCATCGCCGATCTGAGTGCGGTCATGTAGACCGCGACCCGGGCGACCGCGAGGATGGGCGGCGTGGACACGGCAGCGTGGTACCCGGCAGTTCGCCGCGGAGGCTCGTGACTCGTCGCCAACCTACGAACGGCTCGCGGTGGCCGTCAGCCAGGACGCGGAGCTTCTGACGCTCCTGGACACCCTGCCGCCGCACCGGCGGCAGCCCAACACCCTCTTCGCGGTCGTCCGTCTCCGCAACGGGCCGATCCAGGAGCCGGCGGCGTTCCGTGAGTTCGTCGTGCCGCAGTGGTCGGCGGTGGCGGCCGAGATGCTGACGCGAGCGACGCAGACCAACGAACCCGGCCGGTGCGCGCTGCTGCTGCCCGTCCTCGCGGAGCTGCCCCAGCCCATCGCTCTGATCGAGGTCGGGGCCTCGGCCGGGCTCTGCCTCTACCCGGACCGGTACGCCTATCGCTACGGCGAGCACTGGCTCGGCGACGGCGACGTGGTGCTTCACTGCACGTTGGTTGGCCTCCGGCCGCCGACCCGGCGGCCGGAGGCCGTCGCCCCAGCGTCGGCCGGCGGCACCGGTCACGGCTTGGTGATGGGTGCGATCATCCGACCCGTGGAGATCGACCAGATCAAGGCCGCGCTCGACGACGTGTTCGATCACGCCATCGTCTTTCACGGGTTCACCGACTACATGCGCGACTACGACGTCATCGTCCACGTCACGGCGGCCCCCGGCACGGGCATCGCGGCGAGGTACCTGCGGTACCGGTTTGTCTACTGCGTGCGCGCCACGGTCGCCTCCGCCCTCCCGCCCGAGGTCTGGCGGCGGTCACTCGACGACCGGCTCGTGGACGATCAGCAGCGCGTCGACCCTGATGGCTACGTCTGGGGCGTTCGATGGCAGGATCTGTACCCCGGGATGGCACTGGTGCCGGACTCGCCCGATGCCAAGCGCTGGTCGCAGCACGTCGGTATTCCGTTCTACGAGGTCGCGATCAGAGCGAACGCTCACACCATCTCGCTGGTTTTCTCGGACCTGGTCGTCGATCCGGTCGGCACCGGGTACGCGCCCTTCGTCGTACCTGTCGATGTCTCCTGAAGCCCCATCTGCAGTGACCCAGGCGGCCGGGTGCGGATGCTCGAGTCGTTGCGGGCTGGCATCGATGCACGCCGAAGACCGCCCGAGACAAGTGAGCCGTCGGCTGCGATCATTAGGGTATGACGATCTACGAGGACGAGCGCACCGTATCTCGGACGGACCTGGCCGCATGGCTCCGTCAACTCGCCGACCAGCTGGAAGCCGATGGGCAGATCTTCTTCGGGGCTGCGGGCCGGCTGACCGTGCCCGACGAGGTTCACTGCGAACTGGAGATCGAGCGGGAGAGCGGCTCGGAAGTGTCGGTGGAAATTGAATTCACCTGGACCGACCCGACTGCCGCGGCCGCCGAGGAAGACGAGGGAGGCGACGAAGAGGCCGGCGCCAAGGAAGACGGCGCGGAGCCAAGCGGGCAGGCCGAGCCGACGACTGCGGTCGCCGACGGTGCCGGTGATGCCTCGGCCACCGGCGATGCTGCGGGTGAGTCGGCGGTGGCGGCCGAGGAGGCTGACGAGGCTTCGCCGGTAGCTGATGCATCGGCTGAGGCTCCGGCTTCGGCTGACGCGTCGGGGGAGGCTTCGACGGCGGGCGATGCCTCGGGTGAGGCTCCGGCGGCGGTGGACGCGTCGGGTGAGTCCGCGGCTTCGGCCGAGGAGGCCGGTGAGGCGCCGGGGTCCGCCGATGGCGCGGGTGACGAACCGGCGGCGGCGGAGGCTTCCGGTGAGGCTTCGGCGGCAGTGGACGCGTCGGCTGAGGTGCCGGCGGCTGCTGAGGAGGCCAGTGAGGCTCCGGCTTCGGCCGAGGAGGCCAGTGAGGCTCCGGCTTCGGCCGAGGAGGCCGGTGAGGCGTCGACGGCGGCGGAGGCTTCCGGTGAGGCTTCGGCGGCAGTGGACGCGTCGGCTGAGGTGCCGGCGGCTGCTGAGGAGGCCAGTGAGGCTCCGGCTTCGGCTGACGCGTCGGGGGAGGCTTCGACGGAGGGCGATGCCTCGGGTGAGGCTCCGGCGGCGGTGGACGCGTCGGGTGAGTCCGCGGCTTCCACCGAGGACGCCGGTGAGGCGCCGGGGTCTGCCGATGGCGCTGGTGACGAGCCGGCGGCGGCCGAGGCTTCCGGTGAGGCTCCGGCGGTGGCGGAGACCTCGGGTGAGGCTGCTCCGGTCGGGGAGGCCGGTGAGGCGTCGCCGGCGGACGCGTCGGGCGAGCCTTCGGCGGCGGCCGACGGCGCTGGCGACGCTCCCGCGGCGACCGATGCGTCGGGTGAGGCCCCGGCGGCGACGGATGCCTCTGGTGAGGCCGGCGGGGAGAGCCCGAAGGAGGCCTGACGAGGGCTCGTCAAGATCGCGACGCGAAACGCCCGGGCCTCGCGCCGCGGCCCCTATGAATAAGAGGTGCGGGATCAGCTGGCGACCGCGCTGCCTTGGCGCGGTCGCCAGCGTCTGTCATGGCCGCTCGCCGACGGCACGCTCCCGCGCGCGGTGGATGGCCCACAGGGCCCGCCGCACCGCCTCGATCTCGGCCGGGTCGTAGCCGTCGTGTGCGGCCTGCACCAGCGCCCGCAGCCGCTCCTGCATGTCCCGGTGCTCGTTGATGATCAGTTCGTAGAGCGGCCTTCGATGCTTCCCTGTCGAGGTCGCCACGATTCCCCCTCCGCACCCAGAACGGCCGGCGGCCGAACGCAGGGATTCGACCACCGTTTCCGTACGTACATGGTTCGATGCGGTGCGTACGCGTCGCCAGATCCGTCCCGTCCGCTCGCGTCCGCTGGATTGGCGGACAGCGATGTCGGGCGGCGGGACCGGATCAGTTGTGCAGGCGGAGGACGAGCTGGTCCATCACCGGAGCGTCGGGGGCGTGCTGCGCCGTGCCGACCGGGACCCACCCCCACCGGGCGTACATGGCGCGGGCCGGGCGCCCGGGTGTGGTGGTGAGGATCGCGTACGGCTCGGGCCGGCCGTCGAGCAGCGTGTCGTGCAGGGCCCGGCCGATGCCCCGTCCGCGCCACGGCTCGGCGACGTCGAGTTCGATCACGGCGAACTTCGGCGCGTCGAGAATCTCCGGCGGCGGTTGCTCCGCCCGGCCGGCCCACCATCGCCCGGGCGCCAGGGGAAGCCCGAACGCGAACCCGACGAGCGTGCCGCCGACCCGCGCCAACACGCCCCGGAAGCCTTCCTGGCCGGCCTGGCGGGTGGTGCGATCAACGAAGGATGCGCGGGTGTTGATGCTGCTGTTGTCGTCGAGACCGCTCCGGACGTCGAGGTACAGGTCGGTCACCTCGTCGAGCACGTCGAGGAACTCGGGCCCGGTCGCGCGAATGTACGTGACGTCGTCAAGCATCGGGACCACCCGCTGCCCGCCGGATCGACGCCACAAGGTCCCGATACTCGGCCACCTCCGGGCGCTGCCGCTCCTCGGCGGGGACGGCGGACAGCACCATGTCGGCGATGGCGAGGACGAAGTGCCCCCGCTCGCCCGGCGGCAGGGATTCCAGCACCCCGGCGGCGAGGCGCACCCCTCCGACGACGTCCCCGTCTCGGACGGCCCCGACCGCGCGGTGCAGGTGCACCTGGGCCCGACTGACCGCCCGATCCGGCGCGTACATGGCCAGCGCGCGATCCCGCGCCTCGTCCGCCTCGCCGGCCGTGCCCGTCAGGCCGTACACGAAGCTCTCGGCATGGCGGAGATTCCGCTCGGTCCAGTCGAAGATCGTGTCGTTGCTGCCGGGCGGTAGTGCCTGGAGAACGTTCTCGGTGGCGCGCAGGGCCGCGACCGCGTCGGCCCGGCGCCCCAGCACCGCGAGCGCCTGAGCCTGGGCGGCGCCGAGCCCGGCCCGGCCCGAGTTGCGGGCGGCGGGGTCGATCGCCAGGCCCTGCTCGGCGAGGGTCAGCACGACCGGCACCGGTCGGCCCGAGTACAGGCCGAGCACCGCCTCCCGACCGCGAACCCACATGCGGGTCTCGACGGAACCGGACTCGTCCGCCAACCGTCGAGCGAGTCGCCACGTGTGCCGCGCCTCCCGCCAGTGGCCCAGATCCACACAGCACATGGCGGCGAGGGCGGCGATCCGGCCGGCCGCGTCGGCGAGCCCGGCCCGAGCGGTCCGACTCCGGACGCGATCCATCGCCGCCATGGCGGCGGCGAGGTCGGCCGTGAGGTCGCCGAGCAGGTCCGCCCGGGGCGCGGTCATGTACGTGAAGCCGTACTCCCAGGCCGTCTCGCGCCACTGGTCGACGGTCGCCGGCTTGGCGGCGATGGTCGGGACCGGGAGGTCGCTGACGAGGCAGTCGACGCTCACCCCGGCCAGGGCGAGGAGCAGAGTACGGCGCCGCACATGGTCAGTGTCTCGCCTCGCCGGAGTCCTGTCGATCTCGGGCGCGGCCAGGGCGGCGAGCTGTCCGCCGGCGTCGAGGGCGTCATCGATACGTCGGGCCACCTCGGGCGTCGGCGCCTTGCGGCCGCTCGCCAGATCGTGCAGGTAGCTCTTGGCGTGGAAGGTCCGGGCCGCGAGCGCCCGGTACGACACGCCCCGCTGCGCGAGCAGCTCGCGCATCCGCTCGGCGAATCGTGGGTCGACTCGACGCCCGGCCACGCTCTCCACGGTACGGCGCGTCGGCCGACCAGGTCGACCTCGCGAGGAACCCAGAGTCAGCCAAGCGAATATCCAGGTGTGCGGATCACTGCTGCCAGTTTCGGCCACTCCGTCATGACTGCCGCCTCGGGCTACTCAAACGTCACCATATATGCGCAACTCCGGCGAGTCAGGCGCGGTGGGCGGCATAGGTGGCACCGGTCGCGGACGGTGGCACCACGGTTGCTGGGCTTCGAGCTCGGGTTGCATCCCGCGCACGCCGCGCGGATCGCGCTCGTCGCCCATTCGGCGCGGGTGGTGGAGTGACGGACGCGCACCCGCGAGACGTTGCGACGACGTGGACCAGGTCCGCCGCCAGGATGGGCGCACGCCACCCATGGCGACTCGTATAGTCGCTGACGCGTCCGCTGTGGTAAGGATTGAGGTCCGTGACGTTCGCCATGACCGAGGTGCTCGATCTCGACGGCGCGGCCACGCTGCTCCTCGACACGAAGTGGGGCCGGCGGGCCAGCGCGGAGCGGGTGCACGTCGGCGTCAACAAGGCGACGTGGCGGGTGGCGGACGGTTGGCTCACCTGCGATGTCGCGCGCCGGGCCGGGCAGGTTGCGCGCATGCACCGATTGCTCGCCCGGCTCTCCGCCACACCGGGCCTCGACATCGACGTGCCAGTCGTGATCCCCACCCGCGAGGGTGAGGAGCTGGTGCGATACGCCGATCGCGTGTGGTGGTTGACCCGGCACGTGGATGGACGCCAGCCCGATCCCCGCAGCATGGCTGACACGGTCGCGGTGGCGTCCGGGCTCGCTCGCCTCCACGGTGCTCTGCGGACCCTGCCCGACGGTCTGGCCGTGGTTGATGACACGGTGGTGAGCCTGTTCGAGCGGGCGACCGATCTGGTCGCCAGCGGGCGGCTGGCCTTCTCCCCGGACGACCGGAAGGTCCTCAGCCACGCCGAGGCGGTCGCGCGGGCGTGGCTGCCTCGACTCGTGGCGGAAGGTCCGCAGCTCATCCACGGTGACCCGGCCAATCCCAACCTGCGCGTGCGCGACGAACCGGTGCGCCTTGGCGGGGTGCTCGACTGGGACCAGGCCCGCCGCGATGTCGTTCTCGCCGATCTGGCCACCGTGGCGCAGACCGTGGTCTTCCGGTCCGGGACGACGGCCCCACGGGAATCGCTCGATGAGATGGCTGAGGCGTACACGGCAGCCGGCGGCCGCCGTTTCACGCGGCACGAGGTACTCGCCGGCTTGATATTGGTGAAGTTCGAAAGCATAGCGCACCACGGGACGCGCTACCTGCACGGTGAGACCGACCGGGCCATGGTCACCAGCCAGGTCGACAAGATCCGCATCGTGGTGGACCTCTACGAGTCACCGTGATCGGGGCCATCACGGTCTGCGGTCTCGCCTCCGTCCCACCGAGCGGCGAGAATGTCGCCGCGACATCTCCTTCACTGGCTCGCCTGGCGACCACGGAGGCCTCGGAGACGGCAACGGCGTGGGAAGGTGGACCATCGTGCGCATCCTCGGGGAGCGGATGGCGACGCGCATCGCAGCGGTCACATCCTTGACGGTGGTGACTCCGCAATGATGGACCAGGAGCCGAGCGAGCCGGATGCCCACCGCCTCGGGTGGCTTGACGCGGTGTTCTACGACTGGCACAACGAGCATCTGCTTCGTCGCCAGCGCCGTGACGAAATGTTCTACGCCCGGTTGTTGGCTGACCTCGACCGCGTCGTCGTGCTCGGTGCTGGCACAGGCCGGGTGTCGACCCCGATCGCCGAGCACAGCCGGGGCACGGTCGTCGCCGTGGACCGAAGTATCTACCGGCTCCGCCGCGCCCCCCGTCGGGGCAACGTCTCCTACGTCGTCGGGGACATCCGCGCCCTTCCCCTCAGGTCGGCGGTGGCCGACGCGGCCGTCTATCCCTACTCGACGTTTCAGCTGCTCCAGTCAGGCGCGGACCGAGCCACGGCGTTGCGTGAGGTAAACAGGATCCTGCGCCCACAGGCAACACTCCTCATCGACCTCAGCCTGCGCTTTGAACACCGCCCACCGGGCCGTACCCGACGAATCGCGCTGACCGCATATTGTCGCGAGCTCGACGCCGTCGTCACGGAGGTCGAGGAAGCGGAGAGGCTCGCCGACCACCTCGCCATCCGCCGCCTGTTCTATCGCGGTGACGATTTGCTGGCCACAGTGGACGAGCGCTTGTTCTTTGCCAGCTCGCTCGGCCTGGAGGACCTGTTGTCCGAGTCAGGCTTTCGCATCGTCGAGGCCATCCGGGGATACAGCCCAGACACCGCGCACCGAAGGATCTATGTCGTCCGCCGAGAGAAGGAGGCCACGCTCGCGGCGGGCCCGGCAAACCGTGGCGATGTTGGCTGAGCGCGACGCCCGTCAGGCCGGTTCAGCACGGCTCCGGCGGTGCCCACCAACCGTACCGCCTGGGGCTATCCCTACCGGGGAATGGGCCAGGTAGCCGCATTCCTCGCGCGATCGCCCGTGCCTAGTGTCCGTGAGGTCGGCGCGAGGAGGGGTTGATGAGCGACCCGTCGCGGCGGCCGTCCCGGCCGCTTTCGCAGCGGTCCCCGAGCCGGCTGCCCGTCGCCGTCGTGGGTGGCCTGCTGGCCGTCTCGGTACCGCTCGCCGTGGCCGCCGTACCGCGAGCCGCCCGGGCGGACACCGAGGACTTCGCTTTCGTCGGAGCCGTCGTGCGTGAGGAGATGGTTCGCCGCGGCATCCCCGGAGCAGCGGTCGTGGTCGTCGCCAACGGCCGCCTGGCGCTCGCCGAGGGGTACGGGCTGGCGGACGTCGCGGCGGCCCGGCCGGTCTCGGCGGAGGAGACCGTGTTTCCGATCGACTCGGTGAGCAAGGTTCTCACCGCCACCGCGGTGATGCGGATGGTCGACGAGGGACGGCTCGACCTGGACGTTGACGTCAATACATACCTGGCGGGTTCGCCATCCCAAACACCTACCCGGATCAGCCGCGACCCGGTCGCGGATCGCCCGCGCGACCCGCGCCCTCGGCATGGCCACCGCCCTGCTGGTCGTGGGTTTCCTCGGGGCGCTGGTCGCGCTCCTGGCCGACTCGGCCGCGTTGCTCACCGCCGTGCTGCAAGGATCGCCGTTGGTCAATCTGATCCTCCTGCCCCTCGGCCTGGCCGCGCTCGGTGGCCTAGCCTTCGTGGTCCTGGCCGCGCTCTCGCTCCGGGATCCATCGTCGAGTCGGCTTGCCCGCGCGCACTACGCCGCCGTCGCGGTTGGATGCCTGCTGCTGTTCGGGGTCGCTCACTGGTACCACCTCACGACCGCCCCGCTCGCGCTGCTGGACTAGCCGAGCGAAAGCCGGGCCACCGTACCGCGACGGAAACAGTTCTCTACGTGGATTGATTTTCTGTGCCGGCCAGGACTGGATCGACCGCTCGATCGCTGGGGTCGGCGACGAAGGCCCCTGGTCAGGGGAGCTAAGGTCGCCTGAACGAATGGCATACTGCCGAGCAGGTCTGGGCCTGCACTCGTCGCTTGCGGCGAATGGGTACACCAATGCGGACAGTGCCGTCGCCGGCGGTGGCTGGCCGCTGATCAGGAGGCGCCCATGTCCGCAGCACGTGGCCTCGGCGCCCTCGTCGCGGTCGCTCTCGTCCTCGTCGGCTGCGCCCCGGCGTCCAGCGACGGGCCTTCGGCGTCACCGTCGCCGTCGCTCGGGGTGACCTCGGCGCCCGCCTACGGGGTGCCCGAGCCGTCGGACGGTCGGGCGCCGGCGGGCTGGCGGCTGGAGAGTTCGCTCGGGGTCAAGATCGCGGTGCCGGCGAGCTGGTCGCGGAACGACTACGGCTGCGCCATGTCGGCCCAGCCGACCGTCGAACACTGGAGAAGCGACGAGCGCGACTGCGGTCGCGTCGAGCCGCCGGACAAGGACGTCGCGGTCATCTACGTGGACGGCTACGACTACGACGTACGCGACCGGACGCTGCCGAGCCGCCCGGTGGTCATCGGCGGGGCGCCGGGAACCCGGGCCGAGGGCCGCATCGCCGACGGGCGCTACGAGGCCTGGGTGCTGGTGCCCACGGACCCACCCGTGGTGGTGGTCGTGCGGACCCGGGAGGCGACCGTCGCCCAGCAGATCATCGACAGCGTGCGGCTGGTCGATCCCGACCACAACGGCTGCCCGCGGCAGCGACCGGCCCGCCCGAGCGAACCGCCGACGGTGGCGCCGCCGCGCGGTGAGCCGTTCGTGGCGGCGCCCCCGACCGAGATCTCGGTGTGCCTGTACGGTCCGGCCGAGTCCAGCGTGATCCGGGGTTCCGGTCGGCTGCGTGACGAGGCGGCGGCCGCCCTCGTGACGCTGCTCAACGCCACCCCGCCGGGACGCAATCCCGACGTCCCCGCCACCGAGTGCCAGGTGCCGCCGGCGTGGCCGGAGCTGGTCCTGTTGCTTCGGACGGGCGAGCAGACGACGACGGTGTGGATCACCTACGGCGGCTGCACCGGCCGGGGCATGGACGACGGCACCTCCGCGGTGCAGGTCACCCGCTCGGTCCTGGACGCCGTGCTGCGGGACGTGCGGCGTCGGTCGTCCGGCTGGAACGGCGACCTTCCGGCGTAGGCGGTCGCTCCGCGTGCGGCCCGGCTCGATGGGCGGCTAGGGCGTGTCTCCTGGATCTTTGACGGCGGGTGGGATAGACCACTTTTGTGGTTGGTCGTCATGATTTGACGGATGCGGAGTGGGCTCGGTTGGAGCCGTTGTTGCCTGACCGTACG
>Ga0310834_100454_pt1 | contig 46410 bp, 39 predicted proteins | sample SM_ome_2_FD_201314 | JGI IMG/M metagenome (GOLD analysis project Ga0310834, IMG submission 201314) | Sorghum-adapted microbial communities enriched on stacked mutant (SM) sorghum from Joint BioEnergy Institute, Emeryville, California... ...
ATCAGCGGTGCGATCCGCTCCCACAGCCCATCAACGATCTCCCGTTCTCGCATAGACCAGCGATGTACCGAGCAGCGGCGAAGTCCACAAGCGACACGCCGAACTCAAACTGAAACGATCTCTTAGACGCCGCGAGGATGCGTTCACGCCGCAGCCAGTGCCCATATCCAGCACCCGGTCACCAGTTCGCACCTCGGTCAGAACTGCTTTCCCGAGCAGGTCAGATATTGCGGTTATCGGCATCACCCCCAGCGGCACGTCCAGCGTCAACCCCAGATAGTCAAACCTCTGCACCGACTCGGCCGCCGTTCGGAGGGATTGATAGGCATTTCCGTGCCATCGGTGGATCTGCTTGGCGTACGCTTCGGTGATGGTCGGTCGGTATCCCGTGTCAGCGGTCGCCGAGGGCTGGCTAGTCCCGGTCATCCGCCTACTGTAGCGACCGTTCGCCTCCACAAGGGACGACCGATCCGGAGATCATTTGTTGGGAACTCTTGGCGACCACGATCGCGGGCATGTCGAGCCTGGCAGGCAGGTGCGCGTCGAGACCCGGACTCCCATCGGGTGCCCGACCCTGCCGATGAGCGGCGTCAGCCATGCTGCTCGTAAGCGGGTTGGGCCAGGCATCATAGGCAATATTCATGCGAGCTTAGACGCACCATCCCGGGGCTCCTCTGCCCGTGACCGCGTCACGCCAGGCCGACGACTCCTTGCGGCGGGCCTGCGCTGGGTCGGGACATCGGGAGGCGTTGGCCGGGTCGCGGCCGAGGTGCGCACGATGTCTCCAGTCTGCTCGCGGAGCTCCTTCATTGAGGTCAGGCCGAGCAGTTGCAGCGTCCGGCGGAACTGCTCGTCCAGCAAGGTGATGATGTGCTCGACTCCGGCCTGACCCGCGGCGGCGAGCCCGTACAGGTAGGGTCGTCCGATCATGCAGGCGTCGGCGCCCAACGCGAGGGCCGCGGCGATGTCGGCGCCCCGTCGCACCCCCGAATCGAGCAGCACCTCGACACGGTCACCGACCGCGTCGCGGATCTGCGGCAGCACATCGAGGGTGGCTTCAGCGCGATCGAGCTGACGGCCGCCGTGGTTGGACACCACGATGCCGTCGGCGCCGATGTCGACCGCCCGCGCCGCGTCCCCGGGATGCAGGATCCCTTTGATCACGAGCTTGCCGTGCCACTGGGAGCGCAGGTCGGCCAGGTCGCTCCAGGTGACGCACGGGTCGAACTGTCGACCCACGTACTCCATGACTCCGTCAGGATCCTGGCTGCCGTCTGGGTTGACGTTGGCGAAGGTGATCGGCTCGGCGCGCACGAACCCAGCCCACCACCGCGGTCGACGGGCGATGTCGAGCAGCACCCGAGGGCTCAGCGCGGGCGGGATGGTGAACCCGTTGCGGGCGTCCCGTTCCCGCATCCCGGGCACCGGTGTGTCGACGGTGACGAACAAGGCGCGGTAGCCGGCGTCCTGGGCCCGCTGAACCAGTTCCCGGGTCAGGCCCCGGTCGCGCCAGACGTACAGCTGAAACCAGCGCGCCTCAAGCGGCGTCGCCGCGATCGTCTCCAACGAGGTCGTGCCCATCGTGGAGAGGGTGTACGGGATGCCGGAAGCGGCGGCGGCCCGCGCCACCGCGACCTCGCCGACGGGATGCACCATCCGGGTGAACCCGGTGGGCGCCAGTGCCAGCGGCAACCGGGACGGTTCGCCCAGGATGGTGGCCGAGGTGTTCACCTGCCCGACGTCGCGCAGCGCCCGCGGTCGAAACCGCACGGCGGCGAATGCCTCCTCGTTGGCCCGCATCGTCACCTCGTCCTCCGCGGCGCCGTCGACGTAGTCGAACACGCCGCGGGGAAGCGACCGGCGGGCGGCCGCGCGCGCGTCGGCCACCGTGTGGCAGTCGCGCAGGGTACGGCGCGTACGGTCGAGCAGCGGGGGCTGGATCCGGATCAGGGCGCCTATGTCCCTGGGTCGCATCGCACCTCCCACCTGCGCCGGGATGACCAGCACTCTAGAGCGCACCACCCGCGCCCGGCCAGGGCCGTCCCCTGGCCGTCGACCAGCCGACCGGCGAGCGCGATGGGCTGACACCTGCGCGCGACCCTGAGGGGCGGTCAATGGCCCGACGAAAACGGGCCCTTTGGCCCATGCTTTCTGGCCGTTTCTGGCCGCGGTAGCCCTGATCCCTGGGCAATGACCGGTGTTACCGGAGATTGATGGCCAGAGCCAGGAAGCCCAGCCCGATCGTCATGAACAGCACACCCAGCCCGATGACCAGCGCGCTGACCTGCCACGCCTGGTAGGCCGAGAGCAGCGAGCTGCGCAGGGACTGGCCCATGAAGGCGATGTCGCGCAGGCGGCCGAGTTGCTCGTTCTTGCGGCCGCCGGCCAACCATTCGCTGTTGACCTCCGAGTAGCTGCGGCCGCCGGTCGCCTGCGCCACGTGAACGGCGATGAGGTCGGAGAACGCCCGCGCCTGGTTACCGGTACGGACCTGGGTTTTGGCGTACCGGGCGAGCGCGGCGGGCAGGTGTTCGTGAGCCGGAAAAGTGATCCTCTGTTTCGTCAGTTCCTTGGCGATGCTGCTCCGGGCCGCCAGCCCGCGAGTGATCATGATAGGGCCGGCGGCGAGCGCGATCGCCCCGGCGAGTCCCACGACGATGGAGATCACGGCGTTGACGCTGCCGGTGCCGACGGATGCTCGTGCAGAGCCGGATGTCCCGCGTTGGGCGGGCCATAGGTCCCGGAGCGGCACGGCTGTGGGCGACAGAGGCCCGATGGCATGTCCGTTGTGGGACTAATGGCTCTGGCGTGGCCGTCGGGCGGCGCCCGAGGCTGGATTCACATGCCCGGGATGGCCGTGAACGCCATCCCGCGGGGGTGTTTCGGCGTCAAAGGAGCTACGGGTGGTGAATGGCAGCCAGGAGCGGACCGGCGGCGGTGTCACCCTAGAAACCGTCAACGACGCGCTCGGGGCTCTGGAACTGCTGTCGGACCGCGGACGGCTGACCGTCGCCGAGGTCGCGCGGTCCTTCGCGCGGTCACGCAGCTCCGCGTACCGTTTGGTGCGCACGCTGGTGGACCGGGGGTGGCTCGACGCCGACGGCTCCGGCGGATACACGCCCGGCCCACGCACCATGCAGCTCGGCATGCGCGCGCTCGGCCGCGCCCACCTTCGCGACCTGGCCCGTCCGTTGCTCGAGCGGCTGTCACGCGAGACCCAGGAGACGGCCACCGTCAGCGTGGCGACGGGCAATCACCGGGTCTGCCTGGACCAGGTGGAGAGCCCTCGCCAAATACGGATGACGGTGGCCCTCGGCGTCGCGTTCCCGCTGTACGCCGGCGCCTCTGGTCGGGCGATTCTGAGTGGCATGTCGGAGAAGCAGCTCGCGGAGTACCTGGACACCGTCGATCTGGTACGGCTGACCGCGAACACGATCACCGACCGCAGGGCGCTGCTCGCGCACGTGCGCGCCGGACGCCGGGCCGGCTACGTGGTCGCCTGCGCCGAGCGCGACCCCGAGGCGTTCTCGATCGCCTCGTGGGTCAGCGGCACGTCCGGCGTCGTCGGCGCATTGGCTATCTGCGGACCGATGAGCCGGTTCCCCGGGACAACGGCGCAACGCTGGGGCGAACTCGTCCGCGCGGCGGCGCGGGAGATCTCGGCGGCGCTGGGCGGGTCGTCGCCCTAGGGACCGACCCTGGGGGCGGTGGTCAGGACCCGGTCGTTTCGCTCGTCGACGACCCTTCAGCGGTGAGCGCGGACCGGTCGACGAGCCGGAATCCGCTGACGATGTCGGCTCGGATCCGGATGACACAGTCCGCCGGGTCGTTGACCCAGCTGCGGAGCAACCGCTGGTAGCGGGCGCTGTCCTGCGGGTCGCGGACGATCCGGGCAATGCCGGTGACGACGACGCTCCAGCCGGTACGCGTGTCCGTGTCGATCATATCGGCCTCGTAGGCGACGACCACGTCGCTGGCCCCGCTGACCGCCGACGCGACCGAGGTGCCGAGATTCGTACGGATGATCACGTCCTCGCCGTCGACGATGTGGTTCACCGGACGGATGGCGGGCAGCGCCCGCTGCGTGAATACGACCCGACCGAACGGGACGCTGGCGAGCAGCCGCAGTGCCTCGTCCCTGGACAGCTCCACCAGGCTTCGACGGCCGTCGTCTGTGCTCATCCGTTCCTTCCTCTCGCGGCGCCGACGTGAGCCGCCGGCGTCGCTGCGGATGCGGCATCAACGTGGAGGTACGAGGGGTGACACACGGACGGTCAATGGTTCGCGGTCCCCCTTGGGGGAGACTAGTGCCGAAGGTCGCCGGATGCCCGGGCCGAAGGTCCCGGATCACGTATTTCTGGCATTTCTCACTCCTGTTCCCAGGGACGCACCCTCGCCGCCGTTTGCGCCCTGCAAACGGTGAGCCGGTGGTCCCGGCAGGACGGGACGTGCCCCGCCGGGTGCGGCGTCGTGAACAGCGGTGAGCGGCGGTAGACGCCGGGCCGGCAGAGCCGCCGGAAGTGGTGGGCCTCGGTCGCCGTTGCGGGCAGGAGCGAGACGGATGTACCCGGGCGGGCAGGGCCAGAGTACGGGTGCTGTACAGCTCGGTGGCGCTTAGCGGAAGTCTCCTCAAAGTGACAGTTCATGACGATCTCGCAGTCACACCATCCACCCAACTGGCGTAGGCCCTCGCCGAGTGCTTCCCACCTGATGCCTTGCGCGTCGGCCCACCGCTGACCATACCGAGTGGTGTGGTCCGCTCGACAAGTCTCAGGAGGCGTTGCGGTACAGGTCCCTTCGTTCCGGCAACGGCTCGAGGCCGGCCGACTGGTAGGTGGCGACGGCGGCGACGTTGGAGCTCGGGCAGCACACGACCACACTGGACGAACCCATCTCCTGGAGTGCGCGCGCCGCGGCGACCGTGATCGCTCGGCCGTAGCCGCGACCGCGGTGTGCCCGGTGCACCCCCATCGGCTCGATCAGCCCGAGCTTGCCTTCACCCGCCGACCACACCGCCACGACCGCCACCGCCTCGCCCTGTCCGTTGCGGGCGAGCAGGCACCGCGCGTCGACATAGGGCGCACCCGCCGCCATCGTGTGCCAGCGCTCCACCGTGAACGTCGACCGGTCGAACGACGCCCGCAGGACCGCGGCCCACTCATGCGCCTCGTCCGGCCCGATCACCTCGACACGTACGCCGGGATCCGGGACGGGTGCGCGGAGGTCACGCCGAAGGAGCGTCCACGGCTCGCCGCTCTCCCAGCCGTCCTTGACCAACAGGTCCTGGACCAGCGCACTCATCGGCGCCTCGACGTACACCTTGCCCTCGGGCAGCACACCACGCTCAGGCGTCGACACGTCCTCGACCAGCCGCTGCGTCAGTTCCTCGTCCCGCAACGCCTCCGGTGCGAATGCCAGCCGCAGCAGGTCCGCACCATCCAGCAGCCCGACCGCCAGGACCTGCCCGGCCCGACTCCAGGTGCGCGTAGCCTCCGCCGTCCGCTGCGCGCCGAACCGCCAGACCCACCCGACGTCCCCCGGATGCAGCTGTACGGGCGCGCCGTCGTGCTGCCACCCGCGCAACACCCGTACCACGTCACCGAGCCCGTCGACCCCCGGGGTACCCATCTCGATCGCCATTCCCCGATCGCACACCACCCCGCCGACCGTCCGCACCCGCATTTTCCCGCCGGCAGTCGCCAGGGGTGTCTGTCTCGGTGATGGCTGGTCGTACGTATCTGCCACGCCCCCGATGCTCGTCAGCGTCGTCAGACCATCGTCACGCGAGCCAGGAAGAGGATGACCGTGCCGGCTACGGCGGTCATGGTCAGGATCAACCATGCCAGATTGAGCCGCTTCCATCGCCGCCAGATGACCGTCACGTCGGTGGCGTGCCGGCGAGGTCGGGTCTCCAGAGCTCAACGATCAGACGACCTACGAACGATCCGGTCGCGACGATCAACACCCATGTCCACCAGCGTGCATCGAGGTTGAGTACCGAGAGCGCCGGTAGGATTGTGCCGGCCAGCACACCGACGATCCCGAGCATCAGCCACAGTGAGCGTGTGATGGCGCCCGCGCCGGTGAGTCGCAGCGCCGCCGCTGTCGTCAGCAGTGGAATCACAACGAAGATGGGAGCGACCAACGCGATCACCAGGTAGATCGCGAAGACGAACGCCACGAAGACCACGAACGCGCCGACGATGATGCCCTGGACGCCGGACAGCCCTTCCGTACCCCCGGAGATCATCTCTTTGACGAGCGGTACACCGAGGTCGTCAAACAGAGCAACCGCGAGGTAGGCGCCCAGCGGGAGGGCGAGCAGGACATCAGCGACCGCGCCGCCCGCGGCGGCGGCTGAGCGACCGATGGCGACGTAGGTGAGCTCCCGCTTCTCCCGTTTCTCCATCACTCGATCTCGTCGATCCAGAGCGGAACTCTGTCAGTCATGGTCCTCTCCTCTTCGCCTACACACGAGTTGTCGCTGGCATGTGATCACACCGAGGACGGCAGCGCGACGAAAGCGCACGGAGCCTTGACTACGTACAACCGAATGGTTGTATGATGGCGGCGTGACCGAGGAGGACGCTGACCGGGCGGACGCGCTCTTCCACGCGCTCGCCGACCGCACCCGGCGTGACATTCTGCGCCGCGTGCTGGCCGGTGAGCACTCGGTCTCCGCGCTCGCGGCGAAGTACGACATGAGCTTCGCCGCGGTGCAGAAGCACGTCGCCGTGCTGGAGAGGGCCGGACTGCTGACCAAGCGGCGCAGGGGGCGCGAGCAGTTGGCCAGCGGCGACGTGGAGGCGGTGCGGTCGGTGGCGTCCATGCTCGCCGAACTCGAGCAGATCTGGCGCGGCCGTATCGCACGCATCGACGAACTCATCGCATCCGAATCCGAGCAGGAGGAGTGACCATGCCCGTGTCCGACGTCCAGCACGACCTCGACAACCTGACCCTGACCATCACCGCGCACTTCGCCGCGCCGGTAGAGCGGATCTGGCAGATCTACGCCGACCCTCGTCAACTGGAGAAGGTGTGGGGGCCGCCGAGCTACCCGGCGACCGTGGTCGACCACGATCTCAGGCCCGGCGGTCGCGTCACCTACTACATGACCGGGCCCGAGGGCGACAGGCACGCCGGGTACTGGCTGGTCACCAGCGTGGACGAGCCGAGGAGCTTCTCCTTCGACGACGGCTTCGCCGACCTGGACTTCAACCCACTGCCGGACCTGCCGGTCTCCAAGAACGTCTACACCTTCACGGAGCACAACGGCGGCACGCGCGCGGTCTACGTGAGCAGGTACGAGTCCGCCGAGGCACTCAAGCAGGTGCTGGACATGGGCATGGTGGAGGGCGCGACATCGGCGATCAACCAGATTGACGAACTGATCGCTTCCTGAATCTGTCGGGAGGCCGGGGCCGGGTGGCGCCGGTCTCCCGACAACTTCCGGCGGCGCACCGCGCGCCGTGACACATGTTCTACGCAACCCTGCCTATTTTGGCCGCCGATGCTGGGTAATAGCCGAGGTGACCGTAAGCCGGGCATCGGCCGACACGACCAGCTGAAGGAGCGGACGCGATGGCAACCACGGACAGGACCGCATCCGGCGGCGGCGGACCGGCCTACATCGAGGAACCACCATTCGCGCGGTGGCTGTTCGGCTCCAGCGCCGCGGCCTGGATCTGGTTGGTCGCCCGGCTGTGGCTGGGGTGGGAGTGGCTGCAGGCGGGCTGGGGCAAGGTGTTCGGCGGCAATATCACCCTGCGGTTCTGGGACTGGGGCGACCCCCAGTACGCCCTGACCGGCGACGCGAACGTCGGCTGGATCAAGTCGGCCGGTGGCGTCGGTGTCGGCGACGCGGTCGCCGGCTTCGCCGATCGTGCGATCAGGGCATCCGAGGGCCCGCACCCGGACGTGGCGTACGGCTGGTACGTGTGGTTCCTGGAGTGGATCCGCGACACCGCCCACCCGTGGTTCGGCCCCGTGGTGGCGATCGGCGAGCTCGTGATCGGCACGCTGCTGATCCTCGGCCTGTTCACCGGCATCGCCGCCGCGCTCGGTGCGGTGCTGAACTTCTCGTTCGTGTTCGCCGGTTCCGCCGGTGTCAACCCGGCGATGATTCTAGTGTCCGTACTGCTGATCCTGGCCTGGCGCAACGCCGGTTGGTATGGCCTCGACCGGTGGGTCCTGCCCAAGCTGGGTACGCCGTGGCATCGCGGCGAACTGTTCACCCGCTCGCGGCCTACCGCTGCGGCGGGGTCGGGCGGTGACGCCGGATAGCCGGCCCGCGATCGGAACCCGCTCCGCCCTCGGCTCGGTTGCTGCGCGGGCACCGGCATCGATCGCCCCGGATGGCCGGTCCAGGGCCGCCCGGCCACGGAACAGAGGGCCGCAGGTCACCGCCGGAACCGGTCGCGTCAGGACGTTCTACCCGCCGCCCCGTGAGTTTCGGCCCTTCGCCAGTCAGGAATACGGCGGGACGCTGACGGCAGCAGTGGTTCCGTCCGCGCGCACGGGAAGGAGGGGCAGCCATGAAAGCACTGGTGTACGGCGGCCCAGGCGAGAAGTACTGGACCGACGTGCCTGATCCGGTGGTCGAAGATCCGCGGGACGCGATCATCAAGGTGGACACGGTGACGATCTGCGGCACGGACCTGCACATCCTCGCCGGTCACGTGCCGAGCGTGGAGCCGGGGCGCGTCCTCGGCCACGAGGCGGTCGGCACCGTGGTCGAGGTCGGCACCGGGGTCTCCGGACCCAGGCCGGGCGACCGCGTCCTCGCCTCCTGCATCTCCGCCTGCGGCACGTGCCGCTACTGCCGGCACGGCACCTACGGGCAGTGCCTCAACGGCGGGGGCTGGATCCTCGGGCACCGGATCAACGGCGTGCAGGCACAGTACGCCCGGATCCCGTTCGCCGACCTGTCAACCCACAAGCTCTCGCCGGACATCCCGGACGAGGCCGCGGTGCTGCTCGCTGACATCCTGCCCACGTCCTACGAGGTGGGGGTGCTCAACGGCCAGGTCCGGCCGGGCGACACCGTCGCCGTCGTCGGGGTGGGCCCGATCGGGCTCGCGGCCATCCTCGGGGCTCGGCTGTACTCGCCGTCGCACATCGTCGCGATCGACAAGGCCGACAGCCGGCTGCAGGCAGCCAAGCAGCTGGGGGCCGACGTGGTGGTCCAGCCCGACAGCGACCCGCTGGAGGTGGTCCGCGCGCTCACCGGCGGCCTCGGCGCTGACGTGGTGCTCGAAGCTGTCGGCACGCCCGAGACCTTCGAGCTGTGCACCAGGCTGGTGCGTCCGGGCGGCCGGGTGGCGAACGTCGGCGTGCACGGCAGGCCAGCGACGCTGCACCTGGAGGACCTGTGGATCCGCAACGTCACCATCACCACCGGCCTGGTCGACACCTACTCCACGCCGACGCTGCTTCGGATGCTCGGTGAGGGCCAGCTCGACGTCAGCCGGTTGGTCACGCACCGGTTCGGACCGGACGACGTCCTCGAGGCCTACGACGTGTTCGCCAAGCCGGCGCAGAGCGGCGCGCTCAAGGTCGTGGTGTCGCTGAACTGACGGGCCGATCACCGGTGAGGACCAACGGTTGGAGGGCCCGAGCTCGTCGGGCCCTCCAGTGAGGCGATCCCGATGGACCTGGCCAATGACTCCTTAAAGGCGGCGGTCCCGTGATCAAGCTTGATGGACGGTGGCGGCGGTTGCCGCCCATCCGGATCCCCGGATGGGCGGCAACCCCGTGGCTACAGCTGGATGAGGTTGGTCAGATCCACCTTGGAAATCTCGCCGGCGTTGACCGTGACGACCGCGACCGGTTGGCCGACGACGCGCTCGGGCAGGTCGACCTGCACCAGGTAGGTGCCGGGGCGCAGGTGCACGAAGCCGAACCAGCCGTCGCCGTCGGTGAGCCGGGTGATGCTCTCACCGCCGGTCGTCAGCGGGCGCAGGGTGACGCTGACCTGATCCAGCGGGCTTCCGGTGCGCAGCGCGACGCGCCCCGAGACGTGCCCGTCGGTCGGGTTCTCCTTCCACGGCATCTCCGGCACCGCGGCCTTGTCGGCGAACGGAGCGTCCGGCCCGGTCGTCAGCGCCTCGGCGAGCCTGTCCCGCTCGGCGTTGCGGAAGGACAGCGGCTGGCCGACGCCGGCCTGGGTCGGGTTGGCGTACGAGTAGCCGCTCCAGCCGGCCGCGGTGTTGCCCGCCGCGGTCGGGGCGAGCGCCGAGCGCACCTGCTCGAGGCTGTCGGAGATGTCGTTGAGGTACAGGGCCGGCCCAATCACCGCCTGCCGCTCGCCCTGCCAGTCGGCGAGCACCTCGGTCCACTCGTCGAACATCTGCTTCTGGTCGGGCAGCCAGTTGCGCTTGTAGTTCATGGCCACCACCGTGTCCATGATCCCTTCGGCCAGCCAGCCCTTCCAGTCCTGCAGCACCTCGGCGTAGGGACGGGTCTTCTCCCAGCCGCCCATGGTCTGTGGGCCGTAGCTGTAGGTGATGCCGTCCATCGACAGGCGGACGCGCGGGTTGACCTCCCAGATGCCGAGGTAGATCTTGCGGACCAGGTTGGTCATCTGCGCGCGCCGCCAGTCGGAGAACTGCGGGTCGGAGGGCAGGGGTGTGTCGGTGCGACCGGTGGCGGCGCGGAAGCGGGCCAGCGACGTCTCGCTGTATCCCCAGTCGCTGTGGGTGGTGGTGGAGTTGTAGTCGGGGTAGCGCACGTAGTCGAGGTTGATGCCGTCCACATCGTACTCACGCACGATGCTCTGGATCGCGGAGACGATGTAGTTGACCGCGCCGGGGTTGGCGGGATCGATGAACGCGTTGGTGCCGATGAGCTCCTGGCCGTCGTAGCGCTTGTTGAGCCAGCGGTCGGCGCCCGTGGCCGACAGGCCGTGCTTGTTGAAGACGTGCTCGGGTGAGGAGTGCGGGGTCGCCGAGTTCCACATGGTGTTGACGTTGACCCAGGCGTGCACCTCGATGCCGGCCGCGTGCGCCTGCGCGATCACCTCGTCGAGCGGGTCGTAGGGCAGCGGTGCGATCGCGGCGTCGGTGCGCGGGTAGAGCGCCCGGTTGCAGAAGCAGTCGTAGCGCCGGGCGATCTGGACGATCAGCGCGTTGGCGTTGATCTTCTTGGCGTCCTGCACGAGCCTGGTGACCTGCGCCGGGGTGTAGATACCCTCGTTGAACGCGTCGACCCAGTAGCTGCGCCACTGCTGCGGGGTCTCCGTCTGTGGCTCCGCTGTCGCGGGAGTACCCAGACTCAGTGCCAGGACGGTGGCGGCCAACATCGCCAATGTTCGTCTTGCCAATGTTCCCTCCGCCGGGGATTCGGTAAAGAATACCTACAGAGACTTCAGTGGATCTGAAGGTAAACTACGGCACCCCGGCGGGCAAGGGTCGCTACGCCCGGTCGAGCGGCGGTACTCCCCGGCGGCGCATCGTCAGAGCTGGCCGACATCGGTGATCCGGATGACGGCGGTGCCGGCCTCATCCGATGCGGCCAGGTCGACCTCCGCGCTGATGCCCCAGTCGTGGTCGCCGGCCGGGTCGTCGAGGATCTGGCGTACGGTCCACCGGTCGCGCCCCTGCTCGATCATCAGCAGCGCCGGGCCGCGCGCGTTCGGGCCGGTGCCGATCTCGCCGTGCACCGCGAAGTACGGCTCCAGCGCCGCGGCCCACGCCTCGGCGTCCCAGCCCGACTCGGCGTCCAGCTCGCCCAACTCGTCCCACCGGCGCAGCGCGGCCAGCTCCACCCGCCGGAACAGCGCGTTGCGCACCAGCACCCGGAACGCCCGCGGGTTGCCGGTGACGCCCCGCGGCCGTTCGTCCACGATGGTCTCGACGGACTCGGCCGGGTTGCGCAGCCTCTCCCACTCGTCGATCAGGCTGGAGTCGACCTGCCGGACCAGCTCACCCAGCCACTCGATGAGGTCGACCAGCTCGTCGGTGCGGGCGTCCTCGGGGACCGTCTGGCGCAGCGCCTTGTACGCGTCGGCGAGGTAGCGCAGCACCAGTCCTTCCGAGCGGGCCAGGCCGTAGAACGAGATGTACTCGGCGAAGTTCATCGACCGCTCGTACATGTCCCGCGCCACGGACTTGGGGGACAGCTCGTAGTCGGCGACCCACGGGTGACCCCGCCGGTACATCTCGTACGCCGCGTCGAGCAGGTCGGCCAGCGGGCGCGGGTGGGTCACCTCCTCCAGCAACTCCATGCGGGCCTCGTACTCGACGCCCTCGGCCTTCATCGCCGCCACCGCCTCGCCGCGGGCCTTGAACTGCTGCGCGGCCAGCACGGGGCGCGGGTCGTCCAGCGTGGACTCGATGACGGACAGCACGTCCAGGGCGTACGTCGGTGACTCGCGGTCGAGCAGTTCGATCGCGGCCAGGGCGAACGGCGACAGCGGCTGGTTGAGCGCGAAGTCGTACTGCAGGTCGACGGTGAGGCGCACCCGGCGGCCCTCCTCGTCGGGTTCGTCGAGCCGCTCGACCACGCCGCCGGCCAGCAACGCGCGGTAGATGGCGATGGCCCGCCGGATGTGCCTGCGCTGAGCGGCCCGGTCCTCGTGGTTGTCGGTGAGCAGGTGGCGCATCGCGGCGAACGCGTCCCCGGGCCGCCCGATCACGTTGAGCAGCATGGAGTGGCTGACCCGGAAGCTGGACGCCAGCGGCTCGGGCTCGGCCGCGACCAGCCGTTCGAAGGTGGGTCTGCCCCAGCCGATCGACCCCTCCGGCGGCTTCTTGCGCACCACCTTGCGGCGCTTCTTCGGGTCGTCGCCGGCCTTCGCCAGCGCCCGCTCGTTCTCGATGACGTGCTCGGGGGCCTGCACCACCACGTTGCCGACGGTGTCGTAGCCGGCCCGCCCGGCCCGCCCGGCGATCTGGTGGAACTCGCGGGCCTGGAGCAGGCGCACCTTCGTCCCGTCGTACTTCGACAGTCCGGTGAACAGCACGGTGCGGATCGGCACGTTGATGCCCACCCCGAGGGTGTCGGTGCCGCAGATGACCTTCAGCAGTCCGGCCTGGGCGAGGGTCTCCACCAGCCGCCGGTACTTCGGCAGCATCCCCGCGTGGTGCACCCCGATGCCGTGACGGACCAGCCGGGACAGCGTGCGGCCGAACCCGGCGGTGAAGCGGAAGTTGCCGATCATCCGGGCGATGGCGTCCTTCTCGGCCCGGGTGCACACGTTGACGCTCATCAGCGCCTGCGCCCGCTCCAGCGCCGCGGCCTGGGTGAAGTGCACCACGTAGATCGGCGCCTGCCCGGTGGCGAGCAGCTCCTCCAGCGTCTCGTGCAGCGGCGTCATCGCGTACGAGAACCGCAGCGGAACCGGCCGCTGCGCCGAGCGGACGACGGCGGTCGGCCGCCCGGTGCGCCGGGTGAGGTCCTTCTCGAAGCGGCTGACGTCGCCGAGCGTGGCCGACATGAGCACGAACTGGGCCTGCGGCAGCTCGATCAGCGGCACCTGCCACGCCCAGCCCCGGTCGGGATCGGCGTAGAAGTGGAACTCGTCCATCACGACCACCCCGACGTCGGCCCGGTCACCCTCGCGCAGCGCGATGTTGGCCAGGATCTCCGCCGTGCAGCAGATGATCGGCGCCTCGTCGTTGACGCTCGCGTCGCCGGTCAGCATGCCGACGTTGTCCGCGCCGAAGATCTCGCAGAGGGCGAAGAACTTCTCCGACACCAGCGCCTTGATCGGGGCGGTGTAGAAGCTGACCCGGTCGCTGGCGAGCGCGGCGAAGTGGGCGCCGGTGGCGACGAGGCTCTTCCCGGAGCCGGTCGGGGTGTTGAGGATGACGTTGGCGCCCGAGACGATCTCGATCAGCGCCTCTTCCTGGTGGGGGTACAGGGTGAGCCCCTGCTCGGCGGCCCAGCCGGCGAACGCGTCGAAGAGGGAGTCGGGGTCGGCGGTGGCGGGCAGGCGGCCGGTGAGCGTCATGGCCCGACCATCCTGCCCGGATCCCGGTGTGGGTGCCACTCCACGCCCGCCCGGCCAGATCCGTGATCGTGCAGTTGCGGCGCGACGGCACCGTCCCGGGAACCGGGGACCCTGCCCACGCGTCGGCGGTCCGGGTGATGCCCGGCGCGTAATCTTGACTGATTCAAGAAAACGGGCCAGACTTGCCCGCGTGGCCACGACCCTGGACTTCCGGCAGATGCTGCGCGACGCCGCGTTGCGCGTGACCCGCCCTCGGGTCGCGGTGCTGAGCGCGGTGCACGCCCATCCGCACGCGGACACGGACACGATCATCCGTGCCGTGCGCGGGGAGCTGCCGGAAGTCTCCCACCAGGCCGTGTACGACGTGCTGCGTGCGCTGACGGCCGCGGGCCTGGTGCGACGCATCCAGCCGTCGGGCTCGGTGGCGCGCTACGAGGCGAGGGTCGGGGACAACCACCACCACATGGTGTGCCGGTCGTGCGGGCTCATCGTCGACGTCGACTGCGCCGTCGGCGAGGCGCCCTGCCTGACCGCGTCCGACGACCACGGCTTCTCTGTCGACGAGGCCGAGGTCACCTACTGGGGCCTGTGCCCCGATTGCTCCAGCCCAGGCAGTTCCTGATCCATCTGATCCGCCAGTCAGGGAAGGAATCCGATGTCCGAGAACCATGACGCCGTCGTCCATGACGCGGAGGCCGGCAGCGAGTCCCGCTGCCCGGTCGCGCACGGGCGTGCCCCGCACCCGACCCAGGGTGACGCCAACCGCGGCTGGTGGCCGAACCGGCTCAACCTGAAGATCCTCGCCAAGCACCACCCTGCGGCCAACCCGCTCGGTGCGGACTTCAACTACGCCGAGGCCTTCAAGTCGCTCGACCTCGCCGCGGTCAAGCGCGACATCGAGCAGGTGCTGACGACGTCCCAGGACTGGTGGCCGGCCGACTTCGGCCACTACGGCCCGCTCATCATCCGCATGGCGTGGCACGCCGCGGGCACCTACCGGATCCATGACGGCCGCGGTGGCGCCGGCTCCGGCCAGCAGCGCTTCGCGCCGACCAACAGCTGGCCAGACAACGCGAACCTGGACAAGGCCCGGCGCCTGCTGTGGCCGGTGAAGAAGAAGTACGGCAGGAAGCTCTCCTGGGCCGACCTGTTGATCCTGGCGGGCAACGTCGCCCTCGAGTCGATGGGCTTCAAGACGTTCGGCTTCGGCGGTGGCCGTGTGGACGCCTGGGAGCCGGACGACGACGTCTACTGGGGCCCGGAGACCGAGTGGCTCGGCGACGCGCGCTACAGCGGCGACCGCCACCTCGAGGAGCCGCTCGCCGCGGTGCAGATGGGCCTCATCTACGTCAACCCGGAAGGCCCGAACGGCAACCCAGACCCGCTGGCCGCGGCCCGGGACATCCGCGAGACGTTCCGCCGGATGGGGATGAACGACGAGGAGACCGTGGCGCTGATCGCCGGCGGTCACACCTTCGGTAAGACCCACGGCGCGGGCCCGGCCGACCACGTGGGCCCGGAGCCCGAGGCGGCACCGATCGAGGAGCAGGGCCTGGGCTGGAAGAGCAGCTTCGGCACCGGCAAGGGCGCGGACGCCATCACCAGCGGGCTGGAGGTCACCTGGACCTACCACCCGACCCGGTGGGACAACGAGTTCTTCCACATCCTGTTCGCGTACGAGTGGGAGCTGATGAAGAGCCCCGCCGGTGCGTGGCAGTGGCGCCCGAAGAATGGCGCGGGCAGCGACATGGTGCCCGAGGCGCACGATCCGACGAAGCGCCGCGAGCCGCGGATGCTGACCACGGACCTGGCGCTGCGCTTCGACCCGGTCTACGAGAAGATCTCCCGGCGCTTCCTGGAGAACCCGGACGAGTTCGCCGACGCCTTCGCGCGCGCCTGGTACAAGCTGACCCACCGTGACATGGGCCCGGTCACCCGCCTTCTCGGGCCGGAGGTGCCCGAGCCGCAGATCTGGCAGGACCCGATCCCGCCGGTGGACCACGAGCTGGTCGACGCCGCGGACATCGCCGCGCTCAAGCGCCGGATCCTCGACTCGGGGCTGTCGATCTCCCAGTTGGTCTCCACCGCGTGGGCGTCGGCCTCGACGTTCCGCGGCAGCGACAAGCGCGGCGGCGCCAACGGCGCGCGCATCCGCCTGGAGCCGCAGCGCGGTTGGGAGGTCAACGAGCCCGACAAGTTGGCGTTGGTGCTGCGCACGCTGGAGCAGATCCAGCAGGAGTTCAACGCCTCGCAGACCGGCGGTAAGCGGATCTCGCTGGCCGACCTGATCGTGCTCGGCGGGTGCGCCGCGGTTGAGCAGGCGGCCCGCAACGCCGGTGTCGAGGTCGAGGTCCCCTTCACTCCGGGACGCATGGACGCCCTGCAGGAGCAGACCGACGTGGAGTCCTTCGCGGTACTCGAGCCGACCGCGGACGGGTTCCGCAACTACCTCGGCAAGGGTCACCGGCTGCCCTCCGAGTACCTGTTGATCGACAGGGCGAACCTGCTCACCCTGAGCGCGCCGGAGATGACGGTCCTCGTCGGCGGTCTGCGCGTCCTCGGCGCCAACTACCAGCAGTCGCCGCTCGGCGTCTTCACCGACAAGCCCGGATCGCTGACCAACGACTTCTTCGTCAACCTGCTCGACATGGGTACGGTGTGGACGCCGACGTCGGAGGACGCGGAGACCTTCGAGGGCCGTGACCGGGCCACCGGCGAGGTCAAGTGGACCGCCAGCCGGGTCGACCTCATCTTCGGGTCGAACTCCGAGCTGCGCGCCATCGCCGAGGTCTACGCGTGCGACGACGCGAAGGAGAAGTTCGTGCACGACTTCGTCGCGGCGTGGAACAAGGTGATGAACCTCGACCGGTTCGACCTCGCCTGATCCCGTCGCGTGACGCCCCGGCCGCCTCCGGCCGGGGCGTCACGCTGTCGTCGCCACGTCGGATGCCCCGCCCAGGATGCCCCGCTCACCCCGCCGTGGGGCCCGGAGCACCAGCGGCCCCGTCAGGGTCACCGGCCCCGGCAGGGGCGGCGGCGCGAGCGGCCCGCGTAGCGTCGGCAGGCGCGGGCGGGACCTCCGCGACGGTGACCTCCGCGACGGTGACCTCCGCGACCAGGTGGCGACGGTGGTCCACCACCCGCTGCGGGCCGGTCAGCCGGACCCGTGCGACGTGGCGCACGTCGAGGCTGGAGGCGGCCAGTCGCAGTTCCAGGTCGCCCGGCTCGACCACGCGACGCCCGTCCCGGCCGGTGAACGACGACAGGTCGGCGTGGACCCGGAAGGTGACCCGCCTGGCCTCGCCCGGACCGAGCGGCACGCGGGCGTACCCGACGAGCCGGGCCACCGGCCGGGTCACCTGTGCGAGCGGGTCGTGCAGGTACAGCTGGACGACCTCGGTGCCGGGCCGGGCGCCGGTGTTCCGCACGGTCAGCGACAGCGCGACCGTCCCGTCCGTGGGCATCTCCGCACGATCGGCGTACGGGTCCTCCCAGGCGAACTCGGTGTACGACAGGCCGTGGCCGAACGGGTACAGCGGCGTGGGATCGACGGTGCTGACGTCACTGCGGTGCCCGAGCGCCGGGGTGAGGTAGGCGGCCGGCTGTCCGCCCGGCTGCCGCGGAATGCCGATCGGCAGCCGACCCGACGGCTCGACCCGGCCGGAGAGCACGCCGGCCACCGCCGGGCCGCCCTGCTGGCCGGGGAAGAACGCCTGCACGGCCGCGGCCAGCCGGCCCGCGTACGCGCCCAAGGCGTACGGCCGGCCGGCCAGCAGGACGAGCACCACCGGCGTGCCCGTGCCGAGCACGGCGTCCAGCAGCTCACCTTGGACGCCGGGCAGGCGCAGGTCGGCGACGTCGCACCCCTCACCCGACGTGCCCTGGCCGAACAGCCCGGCCCGGTCGCCGAGGACGGCGATGCACACGTCCGCCCCGGCCGCGGCGCGCACGGCGGCGGGAATGCCGCCACGGTCGGGATCGGTGACTCCGCACCCGGGCACGTGCTCGATCGCGGCCCGCGGCAGCTCCTCCCGCAGCGCGGCCACCAGGGTCGGGGCGTCCACGCCCAGGGGGAGTCGCGGGTGGTGGACGCCGACGTGCCGGGGGAACGTGTAGCAGCCGAACATCGCCGCGGGGTCGTCCGCCTGCGGTCCGACGACGGCCAGCCGCACGTCGCTGCGCAGCGGCAGCGTGCCGTCGTTGGCGAGCAGCACGACGGAGGCCTCGGCCAGCTCCCGCGCCAGGGCGCGGGCCGCGGGCGGGTCGAGGTCCAGGTGTGCCGGCGGCTGCGGGGTCCACCCGGGGTCGAGCAGGCCCAGCTCGCACTTCTGCCGCAGGACCCGCGCCACGGCTCGATCCACAAGGGGCTCCGGTACGGTGCCCTCACGCACCGCCGTGAGCAGCGGCTCGCCGAAACACCGGGCAGCGGGCAGTTCGACGTCGACACCCGCGGTCAGGGCCAGCCCTGCCGCCTCGGTGTCGGTGGCGGCGACCCCGTGGTGCCGCTGCAGGAACGAGACGGCGAAGTAGTCGGACACGACCGTGCCGACGAAGCCCCACGTGTCGCGCAGCAGCCGGGTGAGCAGTTCGGCGTCGGCGGTGGTGGGAACGCCGTCGATCTCGGTGTACGCGGGCATGACCGAGCGCGCGCCGGCGCGGACGGCCATCTCGAACGGCAGCAGCAGCACGTCGGCGAGTTCGCGTCCGCCGACCGAGACCGGACCGAAGTTGCGCCCCGCGCGCGATGCCGAGTAGCCGACAAAGTGCTTCAGGGTGGCGACGACGCCGGCCGATTGCAGGCCCCGCACGTACGCCGTGCCGATGGTGGCCACCAGGTAGGGGTCCTCGCCGATGGTCTCCTCGGTGCGTCCCCAGCGCGGGTCGCGCGCCACGTCGAGGACCGGCGCGAGGCCCTGGTGCACCCCGGCGGCGCGCATCAGCGTCCCGATCTCGTGCCCGACCCGCTCGACGAGCCCGGGGTCGAAGCTGGCGCCCCAGGCCAGCGGCGTCGGGAACACGGTGGACCGCCAGGCCATGAACCCGGTCAGGCACTCCTCGTGCACCAGGGCCGGGATCCCGAAGCGGTTCGCGGCGACGATCTGCGACTGGAGCCGGGCGAGCGCCCGGGCCCCCGCCGTCGGCTCGACCGGCGCGGTGCCGAACGGGCGGGTCAGCTGCCCGAGCCCGGAGGCGATCAGGGTGGACCAGTCCACGGTGTCGTCCAGCAGGTCGTGCTGCAGCGGGGCCACGTGGCCGTCCTGGGCCGCGCCGCCGACCCACGCGGCGCACAGTTGCGCGACCTTCTCTTCGAGGGTCATCCGGCTGATGAGATCCGTCACCCGTGCGGTCACGCTGAGGCGGACATCCTGCCACGGCGCCAGCTCGGTGGTGGTGGTCGGCAGGGCTCGGTCATCGGTCGGCATGGGGCCGCCCTTTCGGTGTTGTTTCGGAAGAACATCAGTTACGTTAGCCGCAATATTGCTGGATAGAAACGCTTGACTGAGGCGAATCGACGGTCGTAGCGTACGTCAGACGACCGGAAACTATCGGTCCGATTCCGAAACGCTGCCTCCTGTGCTCCGGGTCGAAGGGACGGCGCACCATGACGAGTAGGACCCATCTCTCCCGTAGATCACTGCTGAGCCTGGCCGGGGCCGGCGTGGGCGCGGCGCTGCTGGGCGCGTGCGGCGACGGCGGCACGCCCAGCGACCCGACGGCGCCGCAGACGATCGACTGGTGGCACATTCAGACCACTGAGCCGCTCAAGCCCTTGTGGGCCGCGCTCGCCAAGGAGTACGAGACCGCGCACTCCAATGTGAAGATCAACATTACCGACCAGGAGAACGACGCGTTCAAGAAGAAGCTGACCACGGTCACGCAGGCGGGCAACCCGCCCTCCCTGTTCCAGTCCTGGGGTGGCGGGGTCCTCAAGCAGCAGGTCGACGCCGGGCTGGTCAAGGACCTGACCGAGGAGACCTCGTCCTGGATCGGTGAGCTGACCCCGATCGCCCTGGAACAGTACACGGTGGACGGGAGGATCTACGCGATCCCGTGGGACATGGGGATGGTCGGCTTCTGGTACAACAAGGAGCTCTTCGAGCGGGCCGGGATCACCTCGACCCCGGCGACCTGGGGGGAACTGCTCGACGCGGTGCGCAAGCTCAAGAGCGCCGGCATCACCCCGATCGCGCTCGGGGGCAAGGACAAGTGGCCCGGACACTTCTACTGGTCGTACCTGGCCATCCGCATCGCCGGTGTGGACGCGCTCAAGCAGGCGGCCGCCGACAAGAACTTCGACAACCCCGACTTCGTGGCGGCCGGCCAGCGGCTGAAGGAACTGGTGGACCTGCAGCCCTTCCAGACCGGCTTCCTCGGCGCGGGCTACGAGGAGACCGACTCACAGGCATCGACGATGGGCAACGGGCAGGCGGCCATGGAGCTCATGGGCCAGTGGGCGCCGTCGGTGCAGGCCGCCTGGTCGGCGAGCAAGAAGGGCATCGGTGACAAGCTCGGGTTCTTCCCGTTCCCAGCGGTCGAGGGCGGCAAGGGCGCGGTGACCGACGCCTTCGGCGGCGGCAACGGGTTCGCGGTCGGCAAAGACGCGCCGCCCGCGACCGTCGACTTCCTCAGGAGCATCGTGAGCGCGGCGAACCAGCGCAGGGCGGCCGAGACGGGTGCGATCCTGCCGGTCAACAAGGCGGCCCTCGACGCGGTCAGGGACCCCAACGCGAAGCTGGTCGCCAAGACGTTCGCCTCGGCGACCGGATTCCAGCTGTACCTGGACCAGGCGTTCGCGCCCGCGGTCGGGGAGCAGGTCAACGACAGCGTCGCCGAGCTCATCGCCGGGCGAAAGTCTCCCGAGCAGGTCACCAAGGACATCACCGCCGCAGCGCAGAACACCTAGATGGATACACAGACCATGACAGCCACGGCGGCGGCGCCCGGTAGGGTGCCGCCGTCCCGCACCCTGGCCGCGCACCGCCCGCGGGCCCGCCAGCGGGCGGACCGGGTGGCGATCGTCCTGTTCCTCGCGCCCGCGCTGCTGCTGTTCATCGTGCTCGTCCTGGCGCCGATCGCCCTGGCCGCCACCGTCAGCCTGTTCAAGTGGAACGGCTTCGTCACCTCGGACCCGACCTTGGTCGGGCTCGACAACTTCACCCGGCTGCTCCGTGATCAGGTCTTCGTCGGCGACCTGCGCCGCGGCCTGACCATCATCGCGCTGTCCCTGGTGCTCCAGCTGCCGATGGCGCTCGGGCTCGCCATGCTGCTCAACCAGCCGCTGCGCGGGCGCAGCCTCTACCGGCTGCTGTTCTTCGCTCCGTACGTGCTGTCCGAGGTGACCACGGCCGTGCTGTTCCGGATCGTGTTCTCCCCGGAGCACGGCCTGGCGACCCGCACCCTCGCCGTGGTCGGCCTCGGCGACCTCGGCGAGACGTGGCTCGCCGACCCGGACACGGTGCTGTTCTGGGTGTTCGTCGTCATCTCATGGAAGTACTTCGGCTTCCACATGATCCTGTACCTCGCCGGTCGGCAGAACATCCCCAGGGAGCTGCTCGAGGCCGCGACCACCGACGGCGCCAACGCCTGGCAGGCGTTCCGCCACGTCACCCTGCCGTTGCTGGGGCCCACGATCCGCATCAGCGTGTTCCTCTCCGTCATCGGCGCGATCCAGCTGTTCGACATGGTGTGGGTGCTGACCGGCGGCGGGCCCGTTCACGCCTCCGAGGTCATGGCGGTGACCATGTACCGGTTCGGCTTCGAGCGCTTCGAGGTGGGCTACGCCAGCGCCATGAGCATCGTCATGTTCCTCATCAGCCTCGTGTTCGCCCTGCTCTACCAGCGGTTCGTGATGCGACGCGACATCGAGGGCGCGCTGACCGTCATGGGAGGGCAGCGGTGATACGGCGGTTGAAGAACCCTGTGCTGCACGTGGTCTCGCTCGCGATCAGCGTGCTGATCGTGGTGCCGATCGGCTTCGGCGTCCTCGGTGGCTTCAAGGACAACGGCCAGCTCGCCACCAACCCGCTGGGCCTGCCGGATCCGTGGATCCCGTCGAACTACACCGACATCCTCACCTCCGGTGTGTTCTGGCGCCAGCTCGCCAACAGCACGCTCATCGCGCTGGGCACCACGCTCATCGTGGTGGGCACGGCGGCGATGGCCGCGTACGTGCTCGCCCGCTTCGCGTTCCGGGGCCGGGAGCTGCTGTTCACGCTCTTCGCGGTCGGCCTGATGTTCCCGTTCGCGGTGGCGATCCTGCCCCTGTTCATCCTCCTGCGCACCCTCGGGCTGCTGGACAACCCGCTCGGGGTGATCCTGCCGCAGGCGGCGTTCGGCCTCCCGGTGACGATCGTGATCCTCCGTTCGTTCTTCCGGGCCGTCCCCGGCGAGATCGAGGAGTCGGCCACGCTCGACGGGTGCGGCCGCTTCGCGTTCTTCTGGCGCATCCTGCTGCCCATGGCCCGGCCGGCGATCGCCACGGTCTCGGTGCTCGCCATCGTGGCCAGCTGGAACAACTTCTTCCTGCCACTGGTGGTCTTTAACGACGCCGAGTGGTGGACGCTGCCCGTCGGAGTCCAGCAGTTCCAGGGTCAGTACGCGACGGACACCGCGCGTGTCCTGGCCTACGTGGTGCTGTCGATGGTCCCCGCGCTCGCGTTCTACGCCATCGCCGAGCGGCAGCTCGTCGGTGGCCTGGCGACGGGCGCCGTGAAGGGATGACGGATCACACCGCCGGCCGGCGGGCACGGGTTTCGGGACGTTTCGAGAACTCACCGGAACTCGCCCGCCGAGCAGGGTGATCCGGCTCGTCGCAAGCCAGGCAAGATGGTGGAGCGGACCGGGACGAAGGAGGTGCCCGTGGGGGTCGATCGGCAGACCAGGGTCACGATGACGTCCATCGCGAAAGAGGCGGGTGTCTCCGTCCCGACCGTCTCGCGGGTGCTCAACGGCCGGTCCGACGTCGCGCCGCACACGCGGCAGCGCGTGGAGGAGCTGCTGCGCCGCCACGGGTACCGACGGCGCGGGCCGCGGGCCCGCGCAGGCGCCGGCCTCATCGACCTCGTCTTCAACGACCTGGACAGCCCGTGGGCCGTCGAGATCATCCGAGGTGTCGAGGACGTGGCCCATGCGGCCTGCGTGGGCACCGTCGTCTCCGCGATCCACCGCCGCTCGGCGTCGGCGCGGCAGTGGATGGACAACCTGCGGTCCCGGGCGAGCGACGGGGTCATTCTCGTGAACTCCGCGCTCGAACCGCCGCTGCAGGCCGAGCTGCGCAGGCTCGACGTGCCCACGGTCATCGTCGACCCGGTCGGCGGCCTGATGCTCGACGCGCCGACGATCGGCGCCACGAACTGGGCGGGGGGCCTCGCCGCGACCGAGCATCTGATCTCGCTGGGGCACCGGCGGATCGGCTTCATCTCCGGGCCGCGGCACCTGCTGTGCAGCCGAGCCAGGCTGGACGGGTACCGGGCCGCGTTGGAAGCGGCCGGCCTGCCGCACGCTGACGACCTGATCTGGCCGGGTGACTTCTACCACGAGGCCGGGTTCCGCGGCGCCAACGCCCTGCTGGAGCTCGATGAGCCGCCGACCGCCATCTTCGCGGCGAGCGACCAGATGGCGTTCGGCGCGTACGAGGCGGTCCGCCGCCGCGGGCTGCGCGTGCCGGACGACGTCAGCATCGTCGGCTTCGACGACCTGCCCGAGGCGCGCTGGGCATCGCCGCCGCTGACGACCGTGCGCCAGCCGCTGGTGGAGATGGGGATGCTCGCCGCCCGGACGGTGCTGCGGCTCGCCCAGGGCGAGGAGATCGAGAGCCCGCGGGTCGAGCTGGCGACGGAGCTCGTGGTCCGGGACAGCGCCGCCCCGCCCGCGGGCTGATCCGACTCACCGCGCGCTGCCTCGCACCGCCGGGCGGCCGCACCGCGGGCGGGTGGAGATCCCCACGATGGTCCCGGCCCGGTAGGTCCGGTACGCTGCGGCGCAAGCTACCCGAGGAGGTGGCGACGGCGTGCCCGCAGTGGACCTGTTCGCGGTGCAGCCGCGCGTCTCGATCGACGAGTACCTGACCGAGGAGGCGTTCGCGGCGCACCACCGGGCGCTCGCCGAGCGGATCGCGGCACTGCGCACCGGCCCGCACGCCTTGGCGGTGTGGCCGGAGGAGGTGGCGACGTTCCTCGTGCTCGTTGGTCAAGGTGCGGTGGTCCGCGGCTGCACGACCACCAGCCAGGCGCTGCGTCGGATCGTGAGGCGCCGGATGCCGCAGCTTCTCCGCACGCTTGTCCGGCACCGTACGACCAGGGTCACGCCAGCGGTGCTCACGATGCTCGCCCCTCGCGCCCGTGAGGTGTACGTGCGGACATTTCGTGATATCGCACGTGATTTCGGCCTATGGGTGGTAGCGGGCAGTGGCCTGTTTCCCCGTGCCGGCTCGGCCCGGGTGTACAACACCTCCTACATGTTCGATCCGGACGGGCGAATCGTCGGCGTGACCCGCAAGGTCAACCTCGTGCCGACCCAGGAGGACGTGCTCGGCCTGGCGTCCGGCTCGCCGGACGACCTCGCTGTTGTCGAGACCCCGTTCGGTCGGGTCGGCACGCTGATCTGCTACGACGGGTTCCACGAGCCGCACACCAGCCGGGAGCCGGGGTGGGTCCGGTGCGGTCCCGTGCTCGACCGGCTGGGCGCGACGATCGTGGCGCAGCCGTCGGCCAACGCGTGGCCGTGGGATGGGCCGTGGGCGTTCAACGAGCCCGGCGAAACGCTGCTGCGCAGCGAGCAGTGGTTCGTCGAGGGATTCGCGCGGGAGATGCGGGACCTGGTCAACGTGCGGTACGCCGTCAACCCGCAACTGGTCGGGGCGGTTCTGGACAATGTCTTCGAGGCGCCGTCGCTGATCCTCGGTCCTGGTGGCCAGGTGCTGGCGCAGGCGCGCGACCCGCGCGCCGAGGACGTGCTGCACGTCCGGGTCGACGACGCGGCCTGAGTCCGCAAGACAAGGCGCCGCCCGCATCACCGCGGCGAGGCGCCGTCGCTTGGCGCAGGCGCACCGTCCTGCTCCCACCCTCGGATCCGTTCCGGTTGCGGTATCGGCCGATGTCGGACCGGCGGCTGACGGTCCGGGCTCTCGACTGGCCCAGCGCTCCGTATATGTCCGACATTTTCCTATGTTTGGGGCGTGTTCGCCTCGGTCGCCGCCGATCGGGCGCCCCCTCAAACGGGCTCCGAGGGGCGATGAACCGCCCTCGTATGCTGGTCGCGGGGGAGACGACCGGCCGACGAGACCGCGGGTCCGCGACATCCGCGGCGGCAGGCTGGCAGCACGCGAGAACGGATACGGGGGGATAGCACAACCATGACCACGTCCGCCACGCGCACCTGGAACGGCATCACCATTCCGGCCCCCGGCGTCTACCTGCTCGACCAGGCGCACAAACGGATCGGGTTCGTGGCCAGGCACATGATGGTCAGCCCGGTGCGGGGGGAGTTCCGCGAGGCGACCGCGCAGATCGTGGTGGCGGAGGATCCCTTCGCCTCCTCGGTGACCGCGACCATCCAGGCGGCGAGCATCGACACGGCCAACCCCGAGCGCGACGCCCACCTGAGCAGCCCGGACTTCCTCGACGTGGAGCGGTTTCCCACACTGGAGTACCGCAGCACGGGGATCAGGTGGCAGGAGACCAACGACGCGATCTTCTTCTGGGCCCGCCTGCGCAACAACCGCCTGACGCGCCGGAGCGAGGCGTACACCAAGGCGGCCGAGCAATCCGTCGGCACACGCTTCGTCCTGTGCGGAGAACTGACGGTGAAGGGCGTCACCCGGCCGGTCGACCTGCAGGTGGAGTTCGGCGGCGCCCGTCGCGACCCGTACGGCAGGGACATCTTCGGGTTCAGCGCGACGGCCGAGATCGACCGTGAGGACTTCGGCCTGGTCTGGAACGTGGCTCTCGAAGGCGGCGGCGTCCTCGTCGGCAAGAACGTGCGGATCGAGATCGCAGGCGAAGCGATCCGCCAGCCCTGAGAAGCGCCCGGGCGTCGCACGCCAGCGGCGCAATCGGGGTACCCGCCGATCGGGTGTCGGGCCGATGACACATCCGCGACGCGACCGCTGACGTCGTTGACGTGCCGGCGGGCCGCCCGCATAGTCGCTCTACGTCCCGCATGTTGGGCAGGGCGGGCGCGCCGGGGCGGTCCCTCGTTGCCGAAGTCGGGGCGAGTGCCGGCCGCCGATGGCTGCGCTCGTCGCGCCTTCGGCCTCCGGAGCGCTCGGCGAGCGGCGCGGCCGCCGTCGGCGAGAGGAGTCCCGCATGGAGCACCAGACTGACAACAGAGCCTCCGCCGCTCCCGACGGGGTACGCCGGATCGAGTCCGAGGACGACGCGCGGGCCCTCGCGCACCGCCTGTTGACGCCCGGGCTGCGGAGCTGGCCGGTGGTGGTCCTGACGATCGCTGGGGGACACGACGAGCCGTTCGGCGACCCCGAGGAGATCAAGGAGGCGGTCGGGGACCTGGCCGAGGTGGTGCTGATGCCCACCAGCGACGTGTCGTGGGCGTTCTCGGAGGCGATGCCGCCCGGCACGCAGGTGTACGGCGGGGCGGGGCGGGTCTACCCGGTCCAGCACGAGTGGGCGAGCGCGCCCGAGCGCAGCCGGCTGCGGTTCGCGTACTCGCCGGCGGACCGCAGGCGGGTCACCGACCTGCTCATCAACGACGCCCTGCAGGCGGCGGTGGCGGCCGGGCTGGTGGGGGCGAGCACCAGGCGGCCGAACGTCCAGCAGCGCTCGGGCGTCGTCCAGGGCGTCATCGGGTCGCGCGCACTGGTCACATTGGACGACGGAACGCTCGCCACGGTGTGGGAGGAGCTGACCGTGCCCGGCGTGCCGCTCGAGCAGGTGCTGACGAGGGGCCAGCGGGTCACGGGCGCCTACGATCCGGTATCGCGGCGCCTGGATGTGCGTGACGCGCTGCGCTTTTTGGACCCGACCAGCGCCGCGCGGGTGGTCGCCGACACGTACCGGGCCGGCGACGTGGTGCTCGCGGACGTCGTGTCGGTGACCGACGACGTGGTGGGCCTGCGACTCATGCCGGGGCTGACCGTCGACGTTCCGCGGGAGCTCGTCACCTCCAACCCGCAGGACACCCTGGGCGGCCTGTTCACGGTCGGGGAGGTCGTCGCCTGCCGCGTCGACTCGGTCGATCCCGTGCGGCTGCGCTTGGACGACGTCGACGACGAGGAGACGCCGAGGAGCCCGCCGAGCCTGCTCCCGGATGGCCCGCCGTGGCTGCGCCTGCCCGATCCGCCTCCGCCGCCCCCGCCACCGGCCCCGGTGCCGGCGCCCGCCACGGCGCCGGCGGATGTCCGTGCGCCGGCCGCCCCACCCGTCGACGTGACGCCCCGGCCGCCGCACCGGCGGCCGACCCCGCTGGACCTGGCCGCCCGCGCCCGCCTGGCGCTCAATGGATCGGCGCTGACGGGACGACCTACAGGGGTGCCGGCACAGGCGCGCGGGCCGAGCGCCGAGGAGCTGCGCAACGAGTTGGCCGCGGAGCGGGCCACTCGCACAGGGCTCGCGGAGGAGCTTCGGCAGCTTCGGGAACGCGCCGCGCAGTTGGAGGAGGAGCTCCTCGCGGCTGGCCAGCGGATCAGGCGGCTGCAGACGCGCTACCGGGAGGCCGATCGGGCACGGCAGCAGGCGGTCAAGCGGCTCAAGGCCCTGCAGAGCCAGATCGAGCAGGCGCGCGACGAGGAGGCGCCGGCGTTCCTCGACCCGGAGGAGCAGTTCCGGTACGAGGTGTACCGCGAGTGGGTGCGGCGCATCCCTGCGGCCGAGAAGGCGGACAAGCCGCTGGCCGAGTACACGCTCGGCGACGAGTTTCTGTCCTCACTGGACGAATTGGAGGGGATCAGCCGCGACAAGGTCGTCGCGGTGGTGGTGGAGGTGCTCACCGGCCAGGTCCAGCACCTGGCGGGGCGTGAGCCGCACCAGTTGCGCGCCGGCCCGGCCGGCAGCAGGTACGTCACGCGCGAGGACGGGGCGACCTGCTGGCGGGTGGCGCTGCAACGTGATACGGCGGCGGCGCGCCGCCTGCACTACTGGCGTACCCGGGACGGATACGAACTCTCCCGCGTGGTCCTCCACGACGACTACCGCCCCTGACGCCGTAGGTTACAAATAGTTGCTCGCTACTGCGCAGGCACGACGCCGTGGTTGCGGCGCCGACGCAGGTCGTGCTGTCTGCGCCAGCCGTAGCGGGTCATGCCTCGCGGCTTGTATATCGCCAGCACCACGGCCACGAGCAGCAGCAGCAGAGCGAGTGTGGCGTGCAGGGCGGGGGACGCGTTCCGTACCGAGGCGAGGTCGGCACGCGGATCAGCCGCAACACCGGCCAGGACGTTGAACGTCTCCATGTACTGAAGCAGGACGACGGTGGCCACGACGTTAATCAGGAGTTTGAACAACACCCAGTAATGCCGGAACAGGCCCCAGGTAGTGAACAGCGACTGGATGAGCCCGGTCAGCAGCGCGGCCAGGGCCAGTGGGACAAGCACGAGCCAGGCGGCCGGCTTCATCACCTGATAGACGCCGCGTACGGTCGGCGGGTCCTGGCTGGTCAAGCCGATGACAGACAACGCCAGGAAGCAGGTGACCGCGCCGAGCCAGCCGACCGAGGTGGTGACGTGTGCGGTGAGCGCGAACTTACGGAGCCGGGGCGGCATGATCATCGGAGGGCGCCCTCGGGTAGCGGGTGACCAGCTTCCATCGTGACGCTGGCGAGCGGTGCTTGAGCGCCGAGACCACCGGTGTGGCGGCTAGGGCCGTGGCCACCGGTGAGGAGCGAATGGATGACCAACAGCAGGACCACGACGACGGCGACGATCGCGAACACCTTCACCCAGCGTGGTGTGCCGGAGGGCCGATGCGCGCCCCGCTCCTTGCCACCGTCGTCGTCCGTGTCGGGCAGTGGGGGCACATCATCCATGTGGTCTTCCTCCGTCGCGCGCCGGTTTAGCGTCCCGATCCGTGACGGCCGACAGTTTATCGAGACACAGTGTCGATGACAAAGCAGAACGTCTTACCCGAGTCGTCGCGTATGCTTGGCTGGTGCCGAAGCTGTGGAAGGAGACGATCGAGGCGCACCGCCGGGAGGTGCACGAGGCGATCCTGGACGCCACGTGGGCGCTGGTGGCCGAGCATGGGCTGCTATCGGTGACGATGTCGCAGATCGCCGAGGCGACCGGCATCGGGCGGGCCACGCTGTACAAGTACTTCCCGGATGTCGAAGCGATCCTGCTCGCCTGGCACGAACGTCAGATCACAGCCCACCTGCACCAGCTCGCCGAACTCCGCGACCAGGCCGGCGACCCTCGCCAGCGGCTCGAAGCGGTTCTGGAGGCCTACGCGCTGATCGTCTACCAGCGGGAGCGCCACCGCAGCGACGTCGGGGCACTTCTGCACCGACATGAGCGCGTGGCTCAGGCACAGCAGCAGCTCATCGACCTGTTTCGGGACCTGCTGACCGAGGCCGCCAAGGCCGGCGACATCCGCAACGATGTCTCACCCGACGAGCTCGCCAGGTACTGCCTGCACGCCCTCACCGCAGCTGGCGGCCTGCCGTCCAAGGCCGCGGTTCACCGGCTCGTCGCGGTCACCCTGGCGGGACTGCGCGCGCGGTGGCTGCCGGGCCCGCCGACGCAAGTGGGGCGAGCAGCTAGCCGATACCGCCGATGACGGTACGGCCTTCCTCGGCGGCAGCCGCGTAGAACGCCGCGATGGCGTGGTCGACGGTGACGACCTCGTCGCCCGGTCGCCACCACCCCTCCTCGGCCAGTCCGGCCGCGATTTGTGCCGCCTGCTCTGCCCTGATCAGGAATCCCGGCCCGTACCCGTACTCGAAGTCGACCACCTCGCCGGTGCCGTGCAGCGCCCGCTCCATCCACGAGTACCGGCCGGGTTCTTCCTGCAGGATTCGGCCCAGGCACAGGTAGTCCTCGAGCAGTGTGTCCCGGTCTTCGTCCAGGTCTGCGATGTCGGGGTCGACCCGATCCACCTCGCCCCAGACCTGCAGGAGCAGCTTGGGATCGGCCTGGATCCGCTCGCCGAGCGTGGGCGCGACCTTCACCAGGTAGAGGCTCATGCTCACGAGCCGGCATCTCCATCGGTGGAGGTGGGCAGCGCGCCGTGGCGGTCGGTGAAGTCCAGGATGCGCCGCCAGGCGTCGGCGCAGGCGTCGGCCCACTGGGTGTAGGCGCGGTCGAAGAAGGAGTGCGGGGCGCCGGGGTAGGTGTGGGCCTCGTACGGCGTGCCGGCCGCGGCGAGTTCGTCGGTGAAGGCGGTGAACTCCTCGGCGGGGGTTGCGGCGTCGTTGCCGGCGATGAGCAGCAGCATCGGGCGGCGCAGGTGTCCGATGAGGTCGCGGACCAAGCGTGGGCGTCCGTAGAAGCCGATCACACCGGCCAGGTCGACGTCGCCGGCGGACAGCCGCCAGGACTGGCTGCCGCCGAAGCAGAAGCCGACGGTGAAGGCGGGGCCGGTCGCGCCGCGCTCGGCCAGGTGCGTCATGGCCACGGCGACGTCGGCGGCGACGTTCGCCGGGTCGACCTGGGCGATGTGCGGCTGCCAGTCGAAGTCGTCGGGGCGCTCGTCGTGGTCGGTGGTACGGCCGAACCAGTCGATCGCTGCGGTGGCGAATCCGGCTTCGGCGAAGCGTACGGCGAGGTCGCGGTAGTAGGGGTGCAGCCCGCGGACGTCGGGCAGCACGATGATGCGGCCGCGTGCCGGCCGGTCGGGCAGGGCGACGTGTGCGGCCAGGCGGCTGCCATCGGTGGAGGTTAGGGTGACCGGTCCGTGCTCAGCGACCGGGCCGGATACGGGCGGGGCCGGGGGACGGCTGTCGTTGCTGTGGCACATGACGGATATCATCCCGCCAGCCACCGTCAGCCCGCATCACCCTCCGCCAATCGCAGGCGCGCCAGCACGCCGGCCACCTCCCGGGCATCCTCGTGGTCCGGGCCGTAGACCACGCAGAGGTCCTCGTACAACTGATCCAGCTCGGTGATCGCCTCGGCGGTCCTGCCTTCGGAGAGCAGCAGGATCCCGATGTTGCGGCGCAGGTCCAGCGCGGTGGGGGAGGCGTCACCGGATTCGGCGCGTACGTGGGTGAGCACCTGCTGGAACTGGCGCAGGGCCGCGGTGGTCTGCCCGAGTTGGGCCCGACAGTGGGCCGCCTGCCGCAGGCAGTCCAGGGCGTCCCGGCTGGTGGGTCCGGCGGTGCGGGCGTACGCATCGGCGAGGGCGTCGAACTCCGGCAGGGCCCGGCGGAAATCCCCACCGATGACGAGGATGGCCGCGCGCCGTGACCGCAGGGTCAGCACCCGCGGGCTCTCGGCGCCGAGCGCGTCTGCGGCGACGGCGATCGCCTGCTCGAGGACCTCGGCGGCCTGGGCGAAGCGTTCCTGTGCCAGCAGTTCGTCGGAGTGCGCCACGGCGGTGTGGATCGCTTCGCGGGCGGAGGTCGCAAGCACAGGTGGTGGCTGCGTGGGCGCGCCTTCAGCGACCGGTGCGGCGGGCTCCGGCGCGGGCTGCGGTCGGGTCCGCGGCGCATTGGGCCGCCGGTACATCACGGTCGGGTCTGGTACCCCGGTGGGCGCGTGCTCCGTGGCCGGCGGCGGGGTGCCGGGCAGAGGGAGGAACGGCACGAGCCGCTCATAAACCTCGTACGCGTCGACAGGCCGCTGCTCGGGGGCCTTGGCGAGCAGATCGAGCACCAACCGTTCCAGGGCCTCGGGCACCTCCGGGCGCAGCGTCCGCAGCGGCCGCGGCTGGTCGTACACGTGCTGCTGCATGAGTCGGAAGTCGGTGGCGCCATCGAACACCGGGTGTCCACAGAGGAGTTCGTGCAGCACGCATCCCAGGGCGTAGAGGTCGCTTTGCGGCGTGACCTGCGTGCCCTGGACCTGCTCGGGCGACATGTAGCGGCTGGTGCCCAACGGGCTGCCGGTCGCGGTGAGCCGGGTGATGTCGGTACGCAGGATCGCCGCGATCCCGAAGTCGAGCACCTTGACCGCGCCGTTGTCGCAGACCAGCACGTTGCCCGGCTTGAGGTCACGGTGGACGACCGGGATGGCGTGGGCGTGGGAGAGCACGGTGGCGATCTGTGCGGCGATGGCCGCCGCCCAGCTGACGGGCAGGGGCCGGGCCGGGTCGATGAAGGCGCGCAGGGAGGTGCCGCGCACGTACTCCATGACCAGGTACACCCGGTCGTACGAGCGGTCGAGCACCGCGTCGTACACCTGTGGGACGCCGTGGTGCTGGATGCGGGCGGTGATCCGGGCCTCGCGGCGGAACCGTTTGGCGAACTCCTCGGCCTGTTCGGCGGAGACGACCACGTCCGGGCGGATCAGCTTGACGGCGACCTCCCGGTCGAGGACGGCGTCGTAGCCGCGCCAGATCTGGCCCATGCCACCCGTGCTGACCTGTTCGACCAGTTCGTACCGGCCGGCGATCGGCGCCGCACGCACTGCCCCTCCGCGTTCACGCTGAATTGTCCCGCTCGCCCGCAAGTCTTGCGGTTGCATCGGTCTGACGTCCAGATCCGGGATGGTACGGCGACCGAGCACGCCGACGACCCGCGTCAGGCGTCGTGGTCGGGAATCGGGTGGATCTGATCGTCGGTGAGGATCCCGACGGCGGTCTGCGGTTGCGTGGTCAGGTAGTAGGCGCGGTGCACGAGCGCCGCCCACAGGGCGTGGGCCCGTGCCAGGTCGCCGCCGGCGACAGGGACGGCGAGGCTGACCTCGGGCGCGTCGCCAGCATCCAGCGGCAGCACCCTTACGCCGGGCAGGGCGGCGAGCACGCCGAGGCGGGCGCGGGCCGCGGCGTCGGCCAGGACCCGGGCGTGGGCGGAGAGCAGCGCCACGGCGGGCAGTCCCGCGTAGACACCGTCCTCCTCGGCGATGTCGATGAGGATCTCCCCGACGTGGACGTGCCCGCTGGCGTAGGAGAGCATGGCGGAGACGTCGAGCACGGCGCGGATCTCGACGTGTTCGCGGGCCGTCATGCCGCGGGGTCGGTGTCCGGCCCAGCAGCCGACCGCAGCATCTGGCGGCGACGGTCGATCTCGGCGCGCTGTTCGGCGGTCAACGGGGGCAGGATCGGCCGGGCCCGTTCGGCTTCCCGGGTGAGGTCGAAGCCAGCGGCGCGCAGCATTGCCTCTGTGGTCGCGGCCCGGTGCATCTGTGCCCGCAACGCGTCGGCCACCACAGCGGAGGCATTGTCGGCCGCCTCCAGGTACCGCGCCACGTCGTCGGGAAGGCTCACCGTGACCCGCTTCGTCATACCGCAATCATACCGGGTCGGTCGCTGTGGGACGAAGGTCAGGCGGCGTTGACGAGCCCTTCCTGCCGGCGGATCATCTGCCAGGCCACGCTGCGCGCGCTGCGGTTGAGCGAGCTGCGGAAGTCGGGCTCGGGGCCGAAGTACCGGCGGCCGAGGTCGGCGATGGTGTCGAAGTGCTCCATCATCTTGTCCTCGAAGACCGGGACGAAGACGTGCCCGAAGCCCTCCTCGTCGTTGGCGACGGCGGCGAGGCGTACCTTGGGGTCGGCCATCGCCTCCTGCAACGGCTTGATGAGGTCCTGGTCGGTCAGGTTCGTGCCGTACCGCTCGTTGAACTTCTCGATGAGCTCCGACAGCAGCGCCTTCTCCGGTTCCCGCGCGCCGCCGGAGCCGTCGCCGAAGCCGCGCAGCTCGGCGGTGCCCTCGGGGACCAGGCTGATGTCGTGCTCGCCGGTCTTCTCCACGCGCAGGTGGCTCAGGTCGATCTCGCCGAGGTCGACCCCGCCGTCGCCGCGCCGGGGCAGCCGGTTGAGCAGGTGCCGACCGTAGAGGTAGAGCCGCTCCAGTTCGGCGTCGGTGTACGGGATGATCTGGGAGAGGAAGCCGTACTTGCGCACGTAGTCGTTCAGGTCGGCGCGGAACGTCTCGGCGGTCTCGCGGTCGTGTTCGTCGTCGCTGTTGAGCAGTTCGGTGAACCGGTCCACGGCCGGCCCGAGGTACCGGTAGAGCTCGGCGTGCAGCTTGCGCCACTTCGCCTGGTCGCCGCCGGCCTGCCGGTCGGCCTCCAGCCACGCCGCGGCGAACTCCTGCATCTCCGCGTCGACGAGCAGGTTGGCCGACATCACCTTGCTCTGCGCGGTGTAGAGCAGGTTGGGATCCGACGGCAGGGTGGCGGCCTGCTCGAAGTACGGCCGGAACGCCTCCTGGATGTCCTCTGCCTCGTTGACGAAGTCCAGCACCGCCAGGTCTGCCTGGCTCTTGCGGTCGGCGGTCCGGTTGAGCCGCGACAGGGTCTGTACAGCGGAGACACCGGTCAGCTTCTTGTTGACGTACATGGTGGTGAGCAGCGGCTGGTCGAAGCCGGTCTGGTACTTCTCGGCCACCACGAGGATGCGGTACTCCGGCTTGCCCGCGCCGCCGGCGCGCACGGCCTTGTCGTCGGCACGGGTGTAGGCGAACGCCTTGGGCAGCGCGCTCTCCGGCAGGCCACCGTTCTCTTTGGACTCGGTGGTCTCCTCGCCCTCGTAGGTCAGGGTGCCGGAGAACGCGACCAGCACACCCGGGTCGGGGTAGCCGCGGTCGGCGATGTACCGCTTGATGGCGCGGGACATCTGCACGGCGCTCTGCCGGGACGCGGTGACTACCATGGCTTTGGCGCGGCCGCCGAGCCGGCCGGCGGTGTGGGCGCGGAAGTGCTCGACGATGACCTGCGCATGCTGGGCGACGGTGGCGTCGTGGGTGAGCGCGTAGCGGGCCAGCAACGGGTTGGCCTTGGCCGGATCGACCTCCCGCTCGTCCGGGTTCTGGTTGACCAGCTTCCAGTAGGTGGCGTACGTGACGTAGTTGCGCAGCGGGTCGAGGATGAAGCCCTCCTCGATGGCCTGGCGCATCGAGTACGTGTGGAACGGGTAGTACTTGCCGTCCTCGCCGAGGGTGCCGAACAGTTCCAGCGTCCGGTGCTTGGGCGTGGCGGTGAAGGCGAAGTAGGACAGGTTGGGGCTCTGCTGCCGCCTGCGGGCGCTGGCCTCAAGCTCCGCCTCCACGTCGGTGGCGGCGGGTGCGCTGGTCGCGCCCGCCTCGTCGGAGTCGGAGTCCAGGCCGAGGTCGCGCAGCACGGCGCGCACGGCGGTGGCCGCGTCACCGGTCTGGGAGGAGTGCGCCTCGTCGACGATGATGGCGAACGTGCGGCCCCGGATCTCGGTCGGCGTGCGCTTGAGGTACTCGACCAGCGCCGGGAAGGTGTGCAGGGTGACCGTGACGATCTTGCCGGTCTCCTGGGACAGCGCCCGGGCGAGCTGTTCGGACTTCGCCCCGTGCCGCTCGTCGATCTTGATGACGAGCCCGGCGGTCTGCTCGAAGCTGCCGACGGTCTCGCGCAGTTGGGCGTCGAGGTTGCGCCGGTCGGTGATGATGACGACCTTGTCGAAGACCGGCGTGCCCGGCTTGAGCCCGGCCGCGCGTGCGTCGGGGTCGAGCTCGGCCGGGTCGCTGGGCGTGTGCAGCGAGGACAGCCGGTGGGCGAGCCAGGCGATGGTGTTGGACTTGCCTGAGCCCGCCGACGCCATGACCAGGTAGTTGTGCCCCGCCCCGTGCCGGGCCGCGTGCTCGGTGAGCTTCTTGACCGCGTGCCACTGGTGATAGCGCGGGAAGATGATGGTCTTGCGGGTCCGCCCGTCGGCGTCCTTCTCCTTGTGCAGGTGGACGAAGCGCTCCAGCAGGTCGAGCCAGTTGTCCCGCTGCCAGATCTCTTCCCAGAGGTACGACGTGGCGTACTTCCCGGGTTCGGTCGGCGGCGGGTTGCCCGCCCCGCCCGGTCGGCCCGGGCCTTCCGAGCCGGTGTTGAACGGCAGGAACCGGGTGGCCTTGCCGCGCAGTTCGGTGGTGACGAAGACCAGGTCGGGGTCGACGGCGAAGTTCGCCACCACCCGGCGGGAGAAGATCAGCTCGGTCGGGTCACGGTAGGTGCGGTACTGCTCCTTGGCGTCCTCGACGCCCTGGCCGGTGAGCGGGTTCTTCAACTCGGCGGTGGCGACCGGGATGCCGTTGAGGAACAGGACCAGGTCCAGCCGGTTGCCCCGGTCGGCCTGTTTGGTGGCGTACTCCAACTCCCGCACCACGGTCAGCCGGTTCTTGCGGTAGTCGTCGAGGATCGCGTCGGACTCCACCAGGGACGGCTTGAAGTACGCCAACCGGATGCGCACCCCGTGGTCCTTGACTCCTTTGCGGAGCACGTCGAGCACGCCGTCATTGGTGATCGCCTGGTCGAGCCGCTTGGCAAACCCGATCTGCGCCGCGTCCCGGTCGCCGCCGTAGAAGGTGACCAGTTCCTCCCACTCGGCCGCCTGCGTCGCGCCGATGAAGGTGAACAACTGGCGCGTGTCCAGGCCGAACTCAGGCCGGTAGTCGGCCGGGTTGCCGAGCTCCCATCCGTTGCGCAGCAGGGCAGCGACGATCGCGTCCCCGAACACGGACTCGTGGTGCAGCGGACTCATCGCAGTCCATCCTCGATTCCCCGCCCGCTGGCGGTCGATACGTCAATCTGCCCGGTAACCGCGGCAGTGATCAGGGCCTGCCGCCGCTCGGCGAGCAAGAGCTCTTGCTTCATCAGACGGTCAGCCAATGTGTCCAACGCTCCGAGTTGTTCATTCAGCGCCTCGGCTACCCGTTCCTGCTCGTTACGGGAGAGCACAGGGAAAGGCAGCTGTTTCATCGATCCAACGTTGAAGTGTGCCTGGATACTTCCGACAGAATGTTCAGCTATCTGCCTCCGAGCGTATCCAGAGTTCAGGACGTACTCGACGTACTTTGGGGCGAGCTTCGGTCCGGGGCGGATCAAGATTAGGTCAATGCAGTTGGCACCTTCGAATTCCCGGGGTACGACGGCCGCGGCACCGGCTTGTCCAGTCCGTACGACTACAACATCGCCGGCTTGCAATCGAGACTTTCGGTGTTCAGCGTGCCCCTCGGCGCTGATCTGAATCAAGTCGTCTGTACTAATCCGACCAGGCTTTACGTTGACGCCTCGGAGCGCATGGACGCCACCTGTCTCGACGTACCACTTGGCTGGCGTAATGACAATTCCCACTGTTATCTCCGCGGCGAGATACTTAAGCGGGATACAGTGTGTACTTGGTCTGTTGCCGCCAACCCCTAGCTTCTCCTCAATGATGCGATCACGCTTCAGCGCTAGGAGTTCCCGCATTTCGCGCCGCCGCGCTGCCACCAAATCGATCCGCGCGGTTTCGGCGTCGAGGAAGTCGGCAATGCGGCGCTGCTCCTCTATTGCGGGCAAATCGATTCGGTGATCACGCACAAAGTCGTCGGGTACGCGCTGCTGGCCCGCCACCCCATACATCGCGGCTGCACCGAGTTTCAGGAAATGGTGCGTGTTCACGGTATAGAAAAGAAAGCGGGGGTCAATCTGTGGGCCGGGACGTAACACATGTAACTCGGTTGTGCCTGCGCCGACGCCATTGTGGAGCCCGCTTATGAGAACTGAGCGTGCTGCTTCGAAGGTTGGCGTGATCTTCGGAACTAGAACGTCCCCATCCTGGAATCTGGTATAGCCAGTCGTAACAGTCGACTTCGTTCGGCGTTGCGATACGTCCAACCGATGATCTGGCCAGACGTTTTCCATCGGTAGAAAGGTGACTTCCTGATCGTCGCCGAGGCGGTCGAAGGCGGGCGTTGGGGGATTCACCCTAGCCACATGACGCAGGCGGACCATAGCTACTTCGTCACCTCGCCGAGCAGGGTTTGGATTTCGGCTTCTAGTGCTTTGAGCTCGGCATCGATCTCGGCCAAGGGGCGGGGTGGCTTGTAGACGTAGAAGTGGCGGGTGAACGGGATCTCGTACCCGATCTTGGTCTTGTCGTGATCGATCCAGGCGTCCGGGACGTGCGGCAGAACCTCGCGGCGGAAGTACTCCTCCACATCCTCGCGTAGCGGCACGTTCTCGAAGTCGCGCAGGTCCGGGTCCGGCTCGGGGGAGCCCTTGACGAGTTGCACCTCACCCTCGGGGTCGCGCACGCCGATGGCGTCCCGCAGCGCCTTCTGGAACGCCGCACCGGACGGCCAGAGCACCCCGGCCTCGGCCATCGCCGTACGCACCGCGTCCCACGCCGCTCGCTTGGTCGTCCACTCCCGACCGAGCAGCGGCTTTAGCGCCACCACCAGCGCGTCGACGTCTACCACCTTCTGGATCGCCTTGGACTCGCGTATCAGGGTCAGGGTTTCCTCGGTGATCTCGAAGCGCAGCTTCAGCGGCCGCTCGACGGTGATCCGGCGGTAGCCGAAGTCTTCGTTGGCGAACACTTTCACCTTGCCGTGCAGCGGGTGCTCGGGGTCGGCCGCGACGTGCAGCGCCTCGACGTACAGCCGGGTGATCTCGGCGATGTGCTCCGGCGTGAGGTACTTGCGCTTGTCGCCCAGCGACTTGCGCATCTTCGCCCAGTAGTCGCGGGCGTCCAGCAGGATCACCTTGCCCCGATGGTCTGGCGACTTACGGTTGGTCAGGATCCAGAAGTACGTGGAGATGCCGGTGTTGTAGAACAACTGGTCGGGCAGCGCAACGATGCCCTCCAGCCAGTCGTTCTCCAGGATCCACTGACGGATGCGCGACTCACCGGACTCGGCCGCGCCGGTGAACAGCGGCGAGCCGTTGAACACGATCGCGATGCGGCTGCCGCCCTTGCCGTCAGGGGTCACCGGCTTCATCTTCGAGATCATGTGTTGGAGGAAGAGCAGCGATCCGTCGTTGATGCGCGGCAGGCCCGCGCCGAAGCGGCCGCTGTCGCCGAGCGTCTCGTACTCGCGCTCGATCTCCTCCTTGACCTTTTTCCACTCCACCCCGAACGGCGGGTTGGCCAGCAGGTAGTCGAACTGAGCGCCCTTGTGGCCGTCCTCGGTAAACGAGTTGCCGAATGCGATGTTCTCCGGATCCTGTCCCTTGATCATCAGATCGGACCGGCAGATCGCCCACGACTCGGGGTTAAGCTCTTGCCCGTACACCCGCACCGTTGCATCCGGGTTGAGCCGGGTGATGTGGTCGTGCGCCGCCGTGAGCATCCCGCCCGTGCCGCACGCCGGATCCATCACAGTACGCACCACGCCCGGCACGCTGAGCGCATCATCGTCGGGCGCGATGAGCAGGTTCACCATCAGTTCGATGACCTCGCGCGGGGTGAAGTGCTCACCGGCCGTCTCGTTCGACTGCTCGGCGAACCGTCGGATCAGCTCCTCGAAGACGTACCCCATCTGGTGGTTGGAGACCTCTTCGGGTGACAGGTCGAGGTCGGCGAACCGGCCGACCACCCGGTAGAGCAGGTTCGCGCCCTCCAGCCGCTTGATGTGCTGGGGAAACTCGTACTTCTCGAGCACCTCCTGCGCGTTAGGCGAGAACGCGCCGATGTAGGCCAGCAGGTGCTTGGCGGCCTGCGGCGGATCGTTGGCGATGGCCTTCAGCGTGTACTCGCTGGTGTTGTAGAAGCTGTGCCCGGATGCCCGGCGCAGGAACCGGTCCGCGTCGATGCCCTTGTCCTTGAACTGATGGTAGGTCTCCAGGACCTTCTTCCTGGTCGGTTCGAGGACGCACTCCAGACGGCGCAGCACGGTGAACGGCAGGATCACCTTGCCGTAGTCGGACTGTTTGTAATCCCCACGCAGCAGGTCGGCCACTGACCAGATGTGGTTCGCCAGTTTGGTGTGCGTGCTGTGGTTCACCGTGTTCCTTCCAGGCAGCGTTGCGAGGGGGTGGGGAGATGCTCTCAGGATGAGCCCTGATCATCGTCCGGCGGAAGCAACGCGCCGGCGGTGAGGCCGGCGGCGAGCGTGTACGCCGTTTCGTCGGCGAGCCGGCCGGCAACCTCGGCGGCGGACCGGAGCGCCGCGAGATGCCGGAACGCCCGGCCGTAGCGCCGCTGCTCGGCGAGCGGTAGCAGCGGTACCCGCAGTCGGCGGGCGTCGACCCGGACGATCGAGGAGCCGGTTGCCGCCGCCTGCCGGTTCTCGTCGGCGGCGAGGAATCCGGCGAGGAACCAGGGGTCGAGCCGCTGCGGGTCCGGGCGCAGCAGGTAGAGGTTGGGGCCGAGCGGTGTGCCGGCGTCGGTGGTGTCGGCGACGCGGGCGGGGTGTGCGGGGGAGCGCAGCAGCTCGGGCAGGATGACGTCTCCTGGCTGGATTTCGATGTCCTTCGGTTGGCCGCCGCCGCGGGTGGGGGTGCCGGCGCGTAGCAGGGTGAGGGCACCGCCCCGAAGCAGGTCGGCGACGGTTGCGGTGCGCCAGGACTGGGGTTGGTCACCGGCTGGTGGCCAGTCCTGTGTGGCGCTGGCCGTCTCCAGCGCGGCGATCGCCAATCGCAGCCGGTTGCGCAGGGCGCGTGCGGTCTCGGCGACGTGGTGTGGGTTGGTGGTGGCCGGGATGGCGTGGACGTGCCGGGCGGGGGTCAGGTCGACGGTCTCGTCGAGCAGGTCGATGACCGGCACGGCGCGGGCGGTGGCGGGTACGGTGTCGAAGCCGTCCGGGTCGGCCGCGAATGAGGTCCATGCGTCGAGCACGGTCTCGCGGAGTGTCGGCCAGTCGGTCGGGGTCTTCCTGGCCGGCCCGGTGCCGTCTGAGTCGTCGGCGCTGGTGGTGTCGATGAACAGGACGTGCCGGGGGATGTTCGCCTCCGGCTGCGGGCGTTGCAGCAGCCACAGGTGCAGTCCGACGTGGAGGGGCGCGGCGGCGCCCGGGGGTAGGGCGACGACGGCGCGGAGTGCTCCGGTACGCAGGAGTCCGGCGCGGATGCGGCGGCCGGCGGGTCGTTCGGCGGCGGCCGGCGGCATCAGTAGCACGGCGAATCCGCCTGGCGCTAGGTGTGCCAGGCAGTGCTGTGCCCAGGCCAGCTCCGGTTCGCCTCTCGGCGGCAGGCCGTAGACCCAGCGCGGGTCGTAGGCCAGCTCCTCGTGACCCCAGTCGCGGTCGCCGTAGGGGGGTGCGCACAGCACGGCCTCGGCGGCCAGCGACGGGAACGCGTCGTCGCGCATGCTGTCGCCGGCTCGGAGGCGGGTCGTGGCGGTCGGGGTGGCAAGGCCCAGCCGTACGGCGGCCTGGGCCGCCCGGGTGGGCACCAGGTCCTGGCCGTACAGCTCGCGCGCGCCGCGCTGTGCTGCGGCGACCAGCAGGTGGCCGGCGCCGCACGCCGGGTCGAACACGCTGGCGGGGAAGGGCTCGCCGGGCCGGGTGAGCAGGTCGGCCATCAGCTCGGCCAGGGGTTTGGGTGTTTCGTAGGCGCCGGCCGCGCCGCTGTCGTCGGATTCGCGTTCGGCGAGCACGTCGACGGCGGCCAGCGGGGTGTCGTCGCGTACGCAGCGCAGCAGCGTGCGGATCAGCGCGGCCTCCTCCGCCCGGTACACCAGGCCGTCCACACCGGGGATGTCCGCCAGGTATGGGCGGATCACCTCCCGCGCGCGCCGTGTCAGCCGGTCGTCGGGCAGCTCGATCAGCTTCTTCAGTTCGACCTCGTCGAGCCGGGCCGCGGCGAGCACCAGCGGTAGCAGCCGGCCCGGCGTGGTGCCGTCCGCGGGCGGCGTGCGCAGCGCGGCGCGTAGATCGTCGGCGGGGGAGCGGGGCGGAAGCTGGCCACGGGCTGCCAGCCAGCCGCGTACCGCGTCGAGGTCGTAGGTCGGGCTGGCCTCGGTGCCGCCGACCGGGGCGGGGAAGTCCGCGTGGCGACGGCGCCAGTTGCTGACCGTGGCCCGCGTGACGCCGGCCAGCCGGGCGATCTCGGCTGCGGTGACCTGGGCAGATCGGTGAGGCATCGGACTTCCCGTCAGAGATCGGCACGTACTGCGGACAGCTTACACCATGGCAACCGGCTCTGGAGTGATTGACAGAGTTTTCACGGTGTGCTTTCCTCAACCTGTTTTCAACGGCCGGCGGCGGGACCGTGTATTGCCGCGACCTCCACGGCCACCGCCGTGACCGACCAAGGGAGGAGACCCGAATGCAACCCCCTACCTCACCCGTGTCGCCGTCCGGCAGCGAACCACCCCACGCTGTGGCTGCACCTGCTTCCGGGCCTGATCGATCGGCTCGCGCCTGGTTTGTGCTCGGGGCGGGTGTCGCCGCCGTCGTCGGTTCTTTCCTGCCCTGGGCCAGTGTCAGCGCCCCGTTCGTGGGCACGATGAGCGTGTCCGGTGTGGACGGCATCGACGGCTGGATCACGGCTGCGCTCGGGTTGCTGCTGATCAGCTACAGCAGCCTGATCCTGCGCGGTCGGGGTGTGCCCCGCGCATACCCCGCCCTCGCCGGCCTGGCCGGTCTCAGCCTGTTCGGCCTCGGCGCATGGAAGGTGGCCGACCTTTGGGTGAGCGAGTCCACCATGCGTCAGGAGATGGCCGCCTCCGCGGAGGAGGACATCTTCGGCATCCAGCAGGCCATGAGCCAAGCCGTACAGGTGCGCGTCGGTGTGGGGCTGTGGCTGCTCACACTGGCCGGACTGGTCGGAGCCGTGACCATCGGCCTCATGGTGCTGGCCCGCCACCGCGAAACCAGGCCCACCGGCAACGCCGACACCGCGGACAACTCCAACGGCTGACTCCCGACCGTCCCACTCGTTGAGGAGGTACGACGTGACCGAGCTAAATGACGAGACCGTCGATCAGCTCATCCTCGACCACCTCGCCAAGGCCAACCTGCCGCAGGCGGCCACCGACCTGATCCTCGCCGCCATGCTCGGGCCCGAGGAGCTGACCTCGGTGCTCGGCGGGGCACCACCTCGTCGCCCTCGACCCGCGGCAAGTGGCGCGCCAGAGCGTGAGCCGATGGGTACGTACCTTGCCAGCATCGAGGTCACCGGATTCCGCGGCATCGGACCGACCGCCACGCTCAATCTGCACCCAGGTCCGGGGCTTACCATCGTGACCGGCCGCAACGGCTCGGGGAAGTCGAGCTTCGCCGAGGCTGCCGAGTTCGCTCTCACCGGCGACAACAAGCGGTGGGCCGGCCGCAGCACCATTTGGCAGGACGGCTGGCGGAACCTGCACGCCAGTGAGGACTCCCGTATCCGAGTACGCCTTGGCGTGGAGGGCCACCGCAACGGCGCGGTCGTCGAGTGCCACTGGAAGCCCGGTGGCGGGCTCACCGACTGCACCACGTTCCTTCAGCTCGCGGGACGACCCCGCCAGTCCATCGCGGACCTCGGCTGGGAGCAGCCCCTCGAGCTGTACCGGCCGTTCCTCTCGTACGCCGAACTCGGCGGCCTGCTCAGCGGCAAGCCCAGCGAGATGTACGACTCGCTGCAGCGCATCCTCGGCCTCGGCCGGCTCGTCGAGATCGAGGACCTGCTCAAGGCCGCCCGCAGGGACATGGACGACCGGCGCAAAGTCGCAGGCGAGCAGCTGCCGGACCTGCGAGCCGCGCTCGCGGACCATCCCGACCCACGCGCCCGCGAGGCCGAGGGCGCGCTCGCCGGGAAAGTCGTCGACCTCGACCGACTCGAGACGTTGGCGACCGTGGACGACGCAAGCGACGACGGGACAATGGTCGTGCTGCGCCAGATCGACGCCCTCGCCTTGCCGGGGCGCGACGACATCGCCGCCGAGGTGGAGCGGCTGCGCGGTGCGCTGCGCCAGATTGACGATCTGGCTGGCACGCCCGCGGAGGAGGCGCGGGCGGTGGCGGGGCTGCTTCGCGACGCCCTGCGGCATTACGACAGCCACCCGGACCAGCCGTGCCCGGTATGCCAGGGCCGCACCCTGGACCACGCGTGGGCCGAGCAGGCGCGGCTCGAACTGGAGCGGCTCACCCAGCGTGCCGAGCAGTTGGACGAGGCGCACCGGGTCGAGCGGGCCATTCGTCGGGCGCTGCGCGAACGAGTGCAGGCGCAGCCGCCGGTACTGGCTCGCGACCTCAGCGCCGAAGGCGTGGACACCGGCGACCTGCGGATCGCCTGGCAGCACTGGGACGGCCTAATCGGCTCCGCCGACTCCATCAAGATCGTGGACCAGGCGCTCGGGGCGTTCGACGCGCTCTCGGCCGCGCTGCAGCAGGTTCAGGCCGCCGCGCGGCGGGCGCTCGAGCGGCGCCAGCGGGCGTGGCAGCCGGTCGCTGACCGGATCCGGGCGTGGGTCGCCACCGAGCGCGAAAGCCGGCACGCCGCCGAGATGTTCATCGCCCTGCGGACGGCGGTCGCGTGGTTACAGAGCATCGGCGAGACCATCCGTAACGAGAAGCTGGCGCCCTTGGCGACCGAGGCGACCCGGATCTGGAACGCGCTGCGGCAGGAGAGCAATGTAGACCTCGGCACGATCCGCCTGAAGGGTGCCGGCCCGAGGCGGAAGCTGGACATGCCGGTGACCGTGGACGGCGTGCCCGGTGCGGCGTTGAGCGTGATGAGCCAGGGGGAGTTGCACTCGCTCGCGCTGGCCCTGTTCCTGCCCCGCGCCACGATGGCCGCCAGCCCGTTCCGGTTCCTGGTCATCGACGACCCCGTGCAGTCCATGGACCCCGCCAAGGTCTACGGGCTGGCCCAGGTGCTCGCCGACGTCGCGAAGGACAGGCAGGTCATCGTGTTCACCCACGACGACCGGCTGCCGGCCGCAGTGCGCCACCTGAAACTGAAGGCCAGGATCCTCATTGTCAGCCGACTCGTCGGGTCGCAGGTCTTGGTAACCGGGGACAAGCACGGCGATCCCGCTCAACGCTACCTGGATGATGCACGGGCGGTCGCTCGCGACGAGGAGATTGCTCTTGAGGTACGAGGCCCGATCGTCTGCAACCTGATCCGCGATGCCCTCGAGTACACCTGTCATGAACTGATCCGTGCGCGCGACTTCCAGGCCGGGGTGCCCATCGCCGAGACTGAGGCGCGGATCGGCGAGGCCGAGGGCCTGCGGCCGACGCTGGCTCTTGCGCTGCTCTCCGACGCGAAGCGGCTCGGCGAACTGTCTGCTGCGCTCGCCAGGGTCCATCCCGCGGCTCCCCGGGTGGTCACCGCTGCCAACAGAGGGGCACACGGAGGCATCCAGGGATCTCTCACCGATCTCGTCGACGACGCGCGACGAGTCGTGGAGAGGCTGGCCAAGGCATGACACCACAGCAGCTTCTCGATGTGGCGGCGCAGCTGCTGAGCCGGCCGACGCCGAGCATGCGCCGCTGCTGGCAGCGCGGATGCGCGTGCCTCATCCGGCTCGCACTCGAGCAGGCGTTGCGGGCCTACTGGCAGCAGGTGGCACCGTCGGTGGCCGATCGGCCGATGCGCCATCAGCTGCTCGCGCTACCCACCTTCGCCGGGCCGGTGGCGGCCTCGATCGCCCGAACCGCCTGGCACGGACTCTCCCGCGCGATGCACCACCACACCTACGAACTCCCGCCCACCGTGGCGGAGCTACTGACCTGGCACCGAGACGTGACCACCCTGCAGTCGCTGCTTCGACAAACGGCCACGACCCGGTAGCCGTTCGTCCGAGACCGGCGACATTGAACGATCCCGCCCCATGCCTGCATAGTCGCTCCACGTCGGTTCATGTATCCCAGAGGAAGGCCGTCCGATGCGCACCCCCGAAGCACATTTCATCACTTTGATCCAGGGGATCAGCAGTTTCGACTGCCACCGCTACACCGCCGCTTCCGCCGTCTTGCCTTGCGCAGCATCATGACGGGCTTAACTCCGGCTCCTCTCAACCACTGGGTGACGATTGGGCTGTGCAGAAGGACGGAAGGCAGTGGCAATAGGCGGCATTAACGATTGGTACGCAAACGCTGAAGGCCGATCCTGGGACAAACCCGAATACGACTGGGAGAATGATGACCCTCCCGATCGCACCCCTGATTCATGGCTCGATCGCTACACGGCTAAGCTTGCTCGCGCGCCTCAGGACCCGCCCCGTGGTCGTCGGACCACGGGCGGGCTCGCCGCTGGCGTTTCCGTTCGGTTGCGGGCCATCGCCAAGGCAGCCCGTGAGATGCGGGTTGCGGAGCCGAGGCTGAGCGACAAGACGATAGCTCGGCGTCTGCGTGAGCGCGGTTGGAACGTCACCGGGGTCGACGTCCGTAAGGCGCTCGGGCACAAAGTGCCTCAGCCCGCTGCCGGTCGGCAAGCACCACCTTTGGTGTCTCCTAGTGCCAGATCTCGGCGGGGTGGCCAATCGCCTTCAACGATCGCGAATGCGGCTCGGCCGACTGACATTCCGTCGCTCCTGCGGATCGCTAAGGCGGCTTATGCTATGCGCACTATCGAGCCATCGCTGGGCGACAAGGCCATAGCTCGGCGTCTGCGTGAGCGCGGTTGGAACGTCACTAAGAGATCGTTTCACTTTGAGTTGTGGAGTATCCGTAGGCAGATGGCCGAGCAGGCCAGGCTCAAGAGTGCTTCGTGGATGTCGGCGCGGCGTTCGTATCGGGTGCGTAGTCGCTTGAAGGCGT